>MDTB01012474.1_pt1 | contig 22622 bp, 19 predicted proteins | sample 811161 | NCBI WGS metagenome assembly MDTB01 (sample SAMN05326650, study PRJNA326480) | marine metagenome | isolation source: seawater | place: Mediterranean Sea | collected 2009 | reverse complement strand
TAGAAGACGGTGGATACCCAGGTTATGAAATTTCTAATTTTAGTAAGAATAGAATGGTATGTAAACACAATATACATTATTGGAAAATCGATCCTTATTATGCTTTTGGTCCTTCTGCTCATGGTTTTGACGGAAAGAAAAGATGGAACAATGTTAGGTCTTTAAATCAATATATTCAAAAAGTTGAATCAGGAAAAACACCCATATCCAAACTAGAGTACTTATCACAAGTGGATTTAATAAATGAAGCTCTCGGCTTCGGTTTACGAATGAAAAATGGATTTGATACTCGTTTAATTCCCTCAAATTTATCGAGTACTTTCCAAAATAAATTAGAAGAAGTAAGAGAAAAATATTCTGATTTGTTAAAACTTGATAATGATTTTTTATTATTAACAATAGATGGGATGGTTCTATCCGATCAAATTATTCCAGAATTATTACTTGAATAAATTAAATCTAATTATATGATAGATAGCGGCTACACCATCTTTCCAAGTTATTTTTTTCCCATCATCGTAAGTCCTACCATAGTATGAAATAGGCAGCTCATATATTCTTAATTTAGTTTTAGCAATTTTAGCAGTAAATTCTGGTTCAAACCCAAAACGATTTGAAACAAGGTTTAACTCTGTTAATATTTCCCTTCTAAACATCTTATAACATGTTTCCATATCTGTTAAATTTAAATTTGAAAACATATTTGAAAGTAACGTTAATGCTTTGTTTCCCATGTAATGCCAAAAATATAGAACTCTATGAGTTCCTCCGATGAACCTACTCCCATAGACAACATCCGCTTTCCCATCCTTAATTGGTTTTATTAACTTTACATATTCTTTCGGATCATACTCCAAATCAGCATCTTGAATAATTATCACATCTGAAGTAGCCGCTTCAAATCCCTTTCTAAGTGTAGCTCCTTTCCCCAAATTTTTTTTGTTTTTTTCAACTATAATTTTGAGTTTTGGAAGACTTTTTGTTATATTTTCTTTACATTCAAAAATCTTACTAAGACTGTTATCACTAGAGAAATCATCTACTAAAATTATTTCTGTCACGATCTCAGATTTAGAAACTTCATAAATTAATTCTTGAAGTGTTGACTCCTCGTTATAAACAGGAATTATCACTGACAATGAAGGGTAATCATTTTTCATAAGTTTCTATTTTTTATCCAACTTTTATTAGATATTTTTTTTGTACGATATCTTCACGAGTGGCATGATTAAGAAATTTAAAATTAACCTTACTTATTCTAAAGTGCTCAAAAACTTTTAATAATTTCGCTTTATCCAAATTATCAATTATATGCTTATACCCCTCCTCATTTGTAAAAATAAAAGTATTATTCAACTTGCATTTTTCATATAAAATTTCATAATCATCAATATAAGTGGTATTTGTATTTAAATAAAAATTAAAAGATCTACTTTTTGCCCCTTTATTCTGTTTAAATAGTATGATTGGAGAGCCATCATAAGAATTCTTAACTAAGTATCTTGCAGCTTCGGATTCTGCTTGATATGATAATAGAGGCTTAAGAATCCCTAAATTTACAATAAGACTTATAATAAACATTCCTGCAATAGATATAATAAAGAACCTGTGAGCTTTATCTTTATGAAAAAATGAAATAGTAATTGATCCAAAAAATAAAAAAACAGAGAGAATTAACATCACTTTTTTAACAGGTAAAATTAAAACTGTTAGGAGACTAGCAAAGGTTAATAAAATAGAAATAGTAGCTATTTGTAAAAAAAAGATTGTCTTAAATTTATTTGAAAATAATAATGATTCCAGTCTTTGAGCTGTTAAAATTGAAGCAAAAGGCATAACGCAATAAATATAATGGGGAAGTTTATAATTTGATAAAGACAAAAGTATTAAAGGTATTAAAAATCCTGAAATAGATATTAATTCTTTGTGATCTTTCTTATCAAAATTCATAAACATTTTTAACTTATGATAAAATGCCTCTGAAAATAAAAATGTCCATGGTAAGAAAGAATATAAGAAAACATTAAAAAGGTAAAACGGGCCTGTATTATTTGACCAACCGCTTTCTCCAGTTATTCTTCCAAAACTTTGAGTCCAGTAAAAAAATTTTATTCCGTTAAAGCCAAACTGCTTATATAAGCCAACCGACATTGGAAGTAACGCTAACAGTAAAAATAATATTCCTACTAGATTAGCTTTATCAAATATTTTATTTAATTCATTTTTGTGAATTAAATGAAGAAATATTATAATAACAGGAATTACTAACCCTAATGGACCTTTGCCCATCATTGAAAATCCTATTGAAATAGAACCAACTATTAAATTTATATTTGATTTATTTTTTAAATATTGAATCAACTGCCAGAGACCAAGCATCATTGGTGAGATCATATAAATATCAGTTTTTACATCTCCGCTCATGATTATCCAAGTAAGAGAAGAGGAAAGTATCAATCCAGAAAATATTGAAATTCTTTTAGAGTAAAAAATATATGATAATTTATAAGTTGAGTGAATTGCAATTATGATAAATATTAATGATGAAAGTCTATAAGTAAGATTAGAAGCACCAAAAAGTTTAAAGAAAAAGGATGTAGTCCAGAAAATTAAAGGAGGTTTATCAAGATAAGGTGTGTTATTATCAAATAAAAATAAAGAATTTTCATTACGCAATAGTTCTCTGCTCATCGAAGCGTATTGCATAGCATCAATCTCAATAATATTATTAAAAAATCCTAAGAAATAGCTTAAAATAGAAAATAAAATTAGTGTATAAAAAACCAAAAAATTATATATCAAGAGTTAAACTTACTGGACAATGATCGGAACCTTGTATTTCAGAATGTATATCCGCATCAATACACATTTCTATCATGTCCTCATTAACAAAAAAATAATCAATCCTCCAACCTACATTTCTTTGTCTTGCTCCAAAACGATATGTCCACCAAGAATATCTTTCTGGTTCATTGTGAAAAAGTCTAAAAGTATCAACCCAACCACTATCTATATACTCATTTAGTTTATCTCTTTCTATAGGCATAAAACCTGAAGTTTTCATATTATCTTTTGGTCTAGCTAAATCAATCGGTTTGTGAGCTGTATTCCAGTCACCTGTAACAATTACATTATTTCCTGATTCAACCTGTTCATTTATTATAGGTAATAAGTCATCATAAAAATCTAATTTATATTTCAATCGAAATTCATCTTTTTGCCCATTAGGAAAATATATATTATATAATAAAAAGTTTTCATGCTCTGTTATTAAAACCCTCCCTTCGACATCATATTTTTCTATTCCAAGTCCTTCTTGAACATACAATGGTTCCTCTTTACAAAAAGTAGCAACCCCGCTATATCCTTTTTTTATTCCAGAGTGCCAGTAAGTGTGGTAACCATGATCTTTTAAAATTTCAGAGGTTAATTGTTCTTTATGAGCTTTAGATTCTTGTATGCATAAAATATAAGGTTCTTCTTGATTTAAATAGTCTAAAAACCCTTTCTTTGTCGCAGCTCTAATACCGTTTACATTCCATGAAATAAGCTTCATATAGTTCCTTATCTGAAAATATTAAATTTGAATAAATGATTTATTATATCACCAGTTGTTATAGTTTATGATTAATTTTATCTTATACTTTATGCATTATTTTGTTTAAATAAAAAAAAAATTAAACATAAGGATTAAATTAAATGAGTTTAAAAGAAAAAATTATAAACGAAATTAAAGAAAATAAGATAATTCTTTACATGAAAGGAACTAAAGAGATGCCCATGTGTGGGTTTTCAAACTCAGTAGTACAAATACTCTCCCACTATGGTGTTGATTATAAAGATGTTAATGTTTTAACAGACCCACAAATAAGAGTAAACTTGAGTGAATATTCAGAATGGCCAACAATACCACAATTATTTGTTAATGGTGAACTAATTGGGGGTGCTGACATTGCAATGGAACTTCACAGCGATGGAAAACTACTAGATATACTTGATGTTTCTCAGTCTTAAGAGGGTAAAAAATTAGTTGTAGAAAAGTTAACAGTATTAATATATTTTAATTATAATATAATTATTATATTTAATATTTTGGTCCGTTCGTCTAGTGGTTAGGACTCCAGGTTTTCATCCTGGCAACAGGAGTTCGATTCTCCTACGGACTACAAAAAAAACCCTAATAATATAGGGTTTTTTTGTATCTAAAACTGTTTATCCCGTTTAACATAAACTAAAAAGCTTGTTGAGGCAGAACTATAGAATACCCCTTTTGCCCCTTCAATATTTGAATCGGGTAATAAATAAATGTTTTGCCCTACGGGGTCCCCACTAAAATAATCAAAATAGGATTCACTAGTAGCTCGAAAGGTCATTAACTGTAATCCATAATAATCAAAATATAACCACATTATTGGCTGTGGGGACTCCTCAATATTCCATTGCCAAGGATTTATTCTGTAAGGATTACTATTTTCGTCGCGAGGGTATTGTCCTTTCCATAACCGAAAACCAAGAGTCGTATCGTAGATAAGGTTTACTAAGACACTATCTCTTATTTGATTATAATTATAATCAAAAAAACCTCCACTAATTGAATCAATTGTATTGCTTAATGAATCAAGAGGTTCTAAACCTATTTCATCAGCCTCTAAAGCATATGTTAAAATTTTAATAGTCTGATAACTATCATTATCAAAGCTAACATTAAAAAATGGGTAGCTAGCAAAACTTTGCGTAAAACAATCACCAAACCTATAGGTTACGGTATCTACAATAATATTATTTGATTCAATAAATGAATCTGGATTACTTAACATCGTTAAAATTTCTTCCGGAGTGAAGTCTTGGAGATTATTTACATCTACTTGATTAGTAAATAATATTTCTCCATCTGGGCATTCATACGCTGCAGCTTCGACTGGGTTTATGTTCATTGATAGGGGTACCATCGTTTTCGCAGTAACTGAATCGCCCTCATCTGTTGTTACTACTAGTCGATATTCTTCTCCACCACGAATGATAAAACTCAAATAATTTGCAATTACTTCAGGAGACGAATTTTCATTTACAGGAAAGTATCTACCTCTTCCAAAATTTTGGAAATAGAGCTTCGTCTCATTCGAATCAATGAGTACTACCTCCGCATTTTCTACCCAAAGACTATCAGAAGGAAGACTTTCATCTATTGTAGTAGTCCGTGATACTAAGACAGTATCAATAACTGGAAAATCAGCTGTGATATTGGCAAAGACAACTAACGTTTCTTCGTAAATAAGTTCATCATCATCAAAACCACAAGATTGTAAAAAAAATATTAAAAATATAGATAACTTATAAAAATAATTAATCATCATTTAAAACTCCCATGTAAAACCAAAAGTTGGTATGATTGGAAATAAACTTACATTCCTTTCTCTTATAGCACCCTCATCAGGTTCATCAACATTTACTTCTCCAGGATCAGGTTTCCCATTTCCATTAGCATCATGTTTTTCTTTTTCCCAATCATTATCATCATCCAGTCCATTATAAACACTCCCAAGAGAATAGAGCTTTCTAAATGTATTTTTTCTATTGAAAGTATTAATTATCTGAAAGAAAATATCAATTTTTTTACCAGCTATATTAGCGTGATAAACAGCACCTAAGTCTAATCGGCTATATGGATCATATCTTCCAGAATTGCGCGTACCTGGTATTGTTCTAGGTACTTCTTCAGGACTCTCTGGAAACTTCTGTAAATAGTAACCTAGAATAGGTGTGTAGGCCTGCCCCGATTGAAGAGCATATCGCCAATTCATTTCCCATTTTTTATTAAACTGGTAACTGCCTAAAGCGCTAAAGGCATGTGTCCTATCCCAATTAGTATAATATTCTTTTTCTCCTTCCTCAAATATACTATTCATAATTTTTCTTGATACAGAATAAGTATATGAAATCCAACCACTTAAATCACCTGCCATTTTTTGGCCAAAAAGTTCGAAGCCATAAGCATAACCATTAGATGGAGTGAGAATATCAGACAAATTATCATCTGAAACTAATGCATCTGTTGAAGAGCGTTCTTCTTCAAAAGTTAACAGATTTTTTAAATCTTTATAGTAGCCTTCTATCTGGACTTTATACATATTACTAATATATTCTTCATAACCGACTACAGCCTGAATTGATTTACCAGGTTCAACGGATTCATCTGCGGCAATCCAGTTATCTAGAATATTAGGATTAAAATCATCTTGAAAAGTACTTATAAATTGGTGATAATTTCCGAAGGAAAGGTTTATATACCTATCTTCAGTTAGTATATATTTTAAACCTAACCTTAAATCGGGATTTAAAGAATTACTGTAAACATTGTAATAATTAATCCGAATACCAGGTTCGATGATAAATAAGTCACTAATCTCATGTTTAACTTTTGCATATGTAGACAATTCCCATGGTTTAGTCTTTATTAAAAATGTAGTATCCGTATTAAACGTACTTATATATTCAAAACCTAAACCTTTTGCTTGAGCTCCAATTTTTACTGTTGATTCAGGTGATTTGAACCATGATAAATTAGCAGAAAGTGTGTTGTCATCAATCCCGTTATCACTGATGAGTCCATTTGAACCCCCAAGCCCAAATGTTGTGAAAAACTTACTATTCGCCAGAAGAAAATTTCCCACAAATCGCTCATTAAATACCCTACGGTAATGAGCACTTACCGTTCTATTTCCCCACCTTCCATCAAGGCCGAAAGTGTCAAAGATAATATCATCAATTCCTGTATAGAAACTTAAAGAGATTCGATCTTTAGGAGTTAAATCTGAAAAGATATGACTTTGAATATCATAGAAGTAATAAGGGGGTATATTCGAGGCAATATTATCTGGTAATATTTTAGGTAATAGTAAATCAAAATAAGTTCTTCTTCCGCTTAATAGCCAAGCCCCTTTGTAAAACGGTCCCTCAAGAGTAGTCTGCGCAGAGAGAAGACTTAAGTTTGCCTTCCCTTTGAATTCATTCTTGTTTCCTTCGCGACTTAGAACATTCAAAACAGCAGAAAGTCTTCCACCATATTCGGCATTATAAGCACCTTTAATTAGTTCTGCTTCTTTGACACCGTCAACAATAAAATTAGAAAAAATTCCACCTAAATGAGAAGGGTTATAAACAGTAATACCATCTAGCATTATTAGATTTTGATCCGTATTCCCCCCTCTAATTATTAATCCTGTGCTATATTCAGAAGTGGTGAGAACACCTGGAAGCGACTGAATAGTTCTAAACAAATCTGGCTCTGCTAACCCCGGAGCAGCTTTCATCATTCTTGGACTTAGATTTATCTTGCTTGGCTGTATATTATTTTTCCTTTGAAGTTTTTCAGCCGTAACGGAAACACCTGACAATTTTACAACCAGTTCAGAAAGTAAAATATCAACTTTAATGGATTCTTCCTTTTTTATGATAATTTGTTTTTTATACATTGAAAATCCAACATATGAAGTCATCATACTGTATGAACCTGGTTTAATATTTTGGATAATATAGTAACCGTTCATATCCGTGGCCATACCTTGTCCTGTTTCTTTTAAAAATACATTTGCCCCTATTAATGCTTCTCCTGATGAAGAATCACTAACAAATCCTGATATTATCCCATTGTCACCATAAAGAAGTGAAAATAAAACGCTAACGGTGACTAAACATTGTTTCATATGTTATACCTCATTATTCAAGTATGCTATATTTTCTAAATTAAATGGGATGCGATCTATTTCATATTTTTTAAAAATTTCATCTGAATTACAAACATTGCCTTTTACTAAATCCTGTAACTGTTCTTTACCAGCAGGAAACCAAGAAAAGCGATCTAATAAACCAGCAATTGTTGCGACAATCGAGAAAGGAGCTGGAACCATAACAACTTTTTGACCAGTAGTTTTAGCTATAGAAGTTACAATTTCATTCCAAGAAACTTCTCTTTCTCCACCAATTTCTAAGGTGGAACCAATTGTTTTTGTATCATTTAAACATTTTACAAAAATACTCGCTACATCTTTTGCATGAATCATTGAAAGTGAATATTTACCCGCTTTAAGAGGATTCAGACCTGTAAAAAACGAAGGAGCAGGGAAAGGTAAAAACTTTGGGAATGGTAATAAATTCAACATTAATTTATCTAACATCATACAAAACTCTGGTCTGCCTTTTCCTCGCGGATCCCCGAATAAAGAAGAAGGCCTAATAATAGTCCAATCAAGTTCAGTATTTTTAAGGGCTTGTTCAGAAAGATATTTTGAATTCATGTAATTAGAAGAAGAGGGATTTGGGTTTGCACCCATTGCACTCATCAATAAAAATCTTTTTACTCCTATCTCAGATGCTATTTTTGATACGCGCTCAGATCCTCTAAATTGATACCGTTCATTTGTGATATTTTTTGCTGGAAACTCACGGATTAAAGCAATAAGGTAAATTACAGCATCACATCCATCTAAAATTTCTCTTAAGGATTTTTCATCCTCCACATCACCTTTCACCATTTCACATTTATCAGCTTGCATAACCTTTGATTCTGATCCATTACGGACCAAAACGCGTGGAGTTATTTTATTTTCAATTAACTCATCAATTATATAAGAGCCCACATATCCAGTTCCTCCAATTAAAGCTACTTTCATATTTCTCCTTCAGTTTTTAATATATATTTTTCTAAAATTAAATAAGATACAGGTACTAGTAATAAAGTAATAACAGTCGCAAAAACTACACCGAAGGCTAGTGAAACTGCCATTGGAATCATAAATTGTGCTTGAGCACTTTTTTCAAGAAGTAATGGAATTAAGCCTACAAATGTCGTCAATGATGTTAAAAATATAGGTCGAAACCTTCTTGGACCGGCTTCTAGTACAGCTTGTTTAATGGTGTTTCCTTCAGATCTATACCTGTTAATAAAGTCAACCATCACCAAGCTATCATTAACTACAACCCCTGTAAGTGCAACAATCCCCATCATTGATAGAACTGAAAAATTAAGTCCCAATATTAAATGTCCTATTACTGCTCCTGTTAAACCAAATGGAATAGAAGACATCACAACTAATGGTTGAAAATATGAATTAAATGGAATCGCAAGTAAAATATAAACAACAATCATTGCTAATAGAAAGTTTTTCCCAATTGATTTCAAGTTATCGCCTTGCTCTTGCTGTTCACCTTCTAAGCTATATGAAATAGAATCATATTTTTTAAGAATTTCTGGAAGAATATTTGTAGTTACAGCTGCAATAACTTCATTCCCAGTTGTTTCAGTTAAGTCAACATCCGCTGTGATATTTATAGCACGTTTTCTATCCTTTCTTTGAATTGAAGCTAATCCTTCCTTTAAATCTAATTGTGCAACTTGCCTTATTGGGATTGTAGAGCCTTGTGGAGTCCTTATCATCATGTTTTCAAGGTTAGAGATAGAACTTCTCTCTTCATTTGGATATCGTAGCATTATCTTAACTTCGTCTCGACCTCTTTGAATACTTTGAATTTCTTGTCCATAAAAGGCCTGCCTAACTTGAGAAGCAACAAGCATCATTGTTACTCCGTAGTTTACAGCTGAAGGAAGCAAAGAGATATTTATTTCTTCTTTTCCTACATTGTAATTGTCTTTCACATCAAAAACGCCAGGGAATTTGACTAACTTTGATTTGAGGTCTTCTTTTGCCGATAATAAATCATCCATATACTTACTAGAGAGTTGGATATTAACAGGATCACCAGCGGAAAAGAGACTCGAAAAGAAGTTTAAATCTTTTACACCTGGAACTTTTGGCATTATCTTTCTCCACCTTCTAACAACCTCTTCAGTACTTATACTGCGATCCTCACCAGGTGTTAATTCAAAAGCAACTTCTGCTACATTTGATCCAGCGTATAAAGCATCTAAATTCCCAGGACCTTGAGATGTTTTTGTTCTCATTGGTTGCCATCCTATAGTAGATAATCTATTTTGAATGATAGGCATATTGGGGTAATCTTTTTTTAAATTTTCTTCAAGCTTTTGAGCAGATTTTTCAAGTTCCATATATCCAACTCTTGTAATCTCTATTGGTGTTCCTGAAGGATATTCCATTGCAGCAATTGCAAGATCTGCTTCTACTGCTGGGAAGAAAGAAAATTTTATAACCCCGCCGGCAATAACTCCGATTGTTAGAATAAATATACCTGCAGCATAGCACAAAAATGAAAGTGGCTTATTTACAGATTTTTCTAATAGTGGTTTGTAAAAGTTTTTAACAACAAAATTTAAACCACTTATAATTTTGACTTGAAAAGTTTCCCATTTGGAGGAAATCTTATTTAAAGATTTATTTTTAATTTCAGAATCCTTGCTGTGAGCCAGATGCGCAGGAAGAATTGTTAGACTTTCAAATAACGACCAAAAGAGAACGGCAATCGTTATCAATGGAAATATTCTCCAAATAGCACCAATCTCACCATCGACCGCTAGCATTGGAGAGAAAGTCGCCATCGTTGTTAATACAGCAAAAAATACAGGCTTTGAAACTTGGGTTGCACCTTTTATTGCAGCTTCTTCAGAACTCATTCCTCTTTCTTTAAATAATGCTATATTTTCTCCTACAACAACTGCATCATCTACAACTATACCAAGTACTAGGATAAATGTAAATAAGGATAACATATTGATTGATAGCCCCAATAACGGCATTAACCAAAATCCACCCATAAAAGATATTGGGATTCCAAGGGATACCCAAAATGCCAATTTTGGTTTCAAAAATAATGCCAAAACAATTATTACTAGAATAAGTCCTTGTTGGGCATTCTTGACCATTGTATTAATTCTGCCTCTAAGCAACCTCGCTTCATCATCCCATGAGGTAATATTAATCCCAGCTGATAATTGATTTCTTTTTTTCGCTATATATTCTTTAACTTGATCTGAAATTTTTATTGCGTTTTGATCACCGACCCTGTAAACTGTAATTAAATTTGATTTTTGGCTATTAAATAGAATGTCTAACTCATAATTATCTAAAAATTGATCTTTAATAGTACATAATTCACCAAGATAAACGATTGCACCATTTGGATCGGTAATTATAGGTATTTTAGCATAATCATCGATCGTGTAACCCAAACTATTTGATCGTATTAATATTTGTCCATTCGAATTTTCTATACTTCCACTTGGCATGTTAAGAGACCAATTTTGAACTGCAGATGAAATTTGATTAAAAGTAAGGTTATATTTTCTTAAAGTATTTTCACTAATTTCAATTGCAATCTCTTTTTCTTTTTTCGCAACAAATGAAGTAAGAGTTACCTCACTTAATGCATCTAATTCATCTTTAATTTCTTCAGTGATATTACTCAAAGTTGTTTCATTTACTTTCCCATCAACTGCTACAGTTAATACTGGGCTTGTACCTACAAATTGTCGTGCAGTAGGTCTTTCCACATCTTCAGGGAATGTATCTATAGCATCCACCTCTGCTTTGATTCGATCTAGCATTTCATTAACATCTTGTCCTGGTAATATTGAAACGCTTACACTACCCACATTCTCTGAAGCAGTAGAGGATATTTCTTTTATTCCATCAAGACCTTGAAGACGCTCTTCTATTTTTACACAAATAGCATCTTCAACATCAGTTGGGCTTGCTCCAGGATAGACAGCTGTAACATTAATTATATCAATTTCAATGTTCGGAAAAACTTCCATTTTTAGTAATGGTATTGTAATCATACCGGATACTATGATTAAAATCATAGCTAAATTAGCTGCGACCTTATTCCCTACAAACCAACGGATGACTCTTTCCATAATAATTAATTCAGTTCAAATGTTACTTGCAGACCATTTATCAAGCTAGATAATCTAGAAGTTAACAAGCGATCACTATTTTCAAACCCTTCGCCAATCAATACAAACTCACTTTCGTATCTTATAATTTCAACAGGTCTATTGTATAACTTAAGATCTTTATCAATGACCCATACAGACTCGTTCCTTACTGAAGCCCTAGGTAAAATTGTTACATTGTTAATTTCTAAACCATATACTATAGCTTGAACAAATTGACCAACAACAATGTTTTCAGCAAATTCATTATTGATTTGAGCAACTGCAGATAACATTCTAGTTGTAGGGTCTACTTCAGCTTCAGCTCGAATAATTTTTCCATCAAAAATATTTTGCCCTAATGTAAACTGAACATTTAATTGTTTAAGACTCTCAATCTTTTGACCATTGAAGCTAAGACCCGTAAAAGGGACATCTTGATCTGCGATTGGAAGCCTAACTTCAAAATATTTTGATTTATAAATCATACCTAAAATAGTTCCTGGAAAAACTGTTGCACTCACATCAATATTTTTAGATTTGACCCTTCCATCAAACGGAGCTATAAAAACAGTCCGTTTTAGGTTTCTTTGTGCTCTTTCGAGATTCGCTTTCGAGGCGGCAAATGTCGCATTTGCTTTTGCTAACTGAGGCTTTCTTAATGCTAAATCACTTCCAGAACCAGCTCCCACCCTATTCCACTCTTTTGTAGCCAGATCAGATTCCGCTTTTTCCCTTTCTAAATTAACTTTTGCATTAAGAACGTTTGATTCCGCTGTAATCAACGCAAGTTCGTAATCTCTTTTATCTAGTATTATCAACGTATCTCCCTCTAAAAAGCTAGAGCCAGTTTGCATTTTTGTAGAAATCCATTCTACCTTAGAACTTAACTCTGATATTAAAGTAATTGATGCGGATGGAGATATGATACCTTGAGTAGAAATTGAAGCTTTTGTATTTTGAGGAATTAGCATCATTGACTCTACAAAAGGTGTTTTCAGAACTTCTTCTTTTGCAACTGCAACTGGCTTATTGGAAACAAAAACAAATGCCAGAAAAATGCACATTATTAAGAAAATTAGACTACCGTACTTTTTCATTTTTATATCACTTTTCCCTTTTTTTAATTTTTTAGATTAATTTCGTCTCCACCCAGAGCCAGTATCAAAGATAACCTATTATCAATTACTAACCTCTGCATAGTTAAGTATTGAGATTTTATACTGTTTAATTGCCTTTGACTATTCAAGACAGATTCTAAAGAAGTGACACCACTGTCGTAGCGATCTTTAGATAAATCATAAGCTTTTTGTGACTGATCAACTGCACTCCCGAGAGCATTAATTTGAATTTCCAAAGATTCAGCCATTTCTAACTGCTGTTCTACCTCTAAAAAAGCTTTTAAAATGCCTTTAACCAGGTCTTGCTTTGACTTCTCATAATTAGCTTTTTCAATCTCCAATACTGATCTTAACCTATTTCCATTAAATATTGGAGCTGTAACATTTAAGCCTACATTCCAAATACCATAATCTTTGTTTATAATATCTTTTATAGATTGAGTTGAAGTTCCAACATTACTGTTTAAGAATAATCCAGGGAGTAAGTTTCTTTTTGATTCTGCAACTTTATAGCTATGAGATTCTAGCTTGTAAACCAAGCTTCGAATGTCTGGTCTTTTTTGGATCAATGATGCTGGCACATTTCTAGATATTCCAGGCATCACTTTAGGTATTTCACTATTCTTTATAAGTCGACCTGCAGGATAATTACCAATTAAAGTTTCAAGTTCTCTATTTATAGATTTCAACTGATTTTTTCGTGTTTCCATCGAAACAATGGCAGTGGACACTGAGGTTTCAGCTAATCTATAGTCTAAACTGGACCTTAACCCTTTTTCATATCTGTCTTTAACAAGGTCCCTAATATTTATCAAGCTTTCATATGAATCACGGGATAACTTGTATTGAGCAGAAGATTCTATGCCTCTGAAGTAAAGTTGTGCAACTCTGATTTCTGTGGAAAAACGTAAAAATGTTAAATCATTCATTAAGGCGTCATAATTTTTGTAAGCAGCCTTTTTAGCGTTAAGAAGTCGACCCCAGATATCTACTTCCCATTGCAAGTTAACTCCAATTCCCGCACTTGTATTTCCAAAAGATAAAACATCATCACTATCAGAATCTCCTTGAGACGAACTTGAATCTTGTGAGATTAAAGTTGATGCAAACCCAAAACCTGATAAGTTTTGCATATTAGTATCTATTCTTGAGTTAAAATTGATTTGTGGAAATATTGAAGATGAACTAGTTTTTGCTCTATTTTTTGCAACTTTTTGGTTCTGAAGTAACGTCAAAACATCCGGGCTGTTTTTATTAAAATCATCGAGGTATTTTATTAGTAATGAGTCTTGGAATATGAGCCACCAATCTCCTACAAATTCTTCAGTATCAGGTAATGAGGTGGTCCAAGATTCAGGCACCACAACACCTAAATCTTCGAGTTTAATATTTGGATTACTAGAACAACTACTAAAAATTACGACAAGTGAAGTGAAAAAAAATGTGGATATTTTTAGTATCATTTGGTTAATCTATTTTGCGATATATTATTCATTGATTACTCAAATTGTCATTGTTAGCAATTAGTTGAGTCAGTACTTTTTCAAAGACTTTTAAGTCTTCTTCTGATATATTTTCCCTCATTTCCATACGAGTTTTATCCATTATTGGTAATATATCATAAAATAATTTTTTACCTTTATTGGTCAGAACCACTCTTTTTACCCTTTTGTCAATTTGATCAGAGACTCTGACTACCAAATTTTTATTCTCTAATGAATCAATAATGCGTGTTACTGTAGTTTTATCTTTTGTTGATATCTCACCTAATTCCTTTTGGGAAGCCCCATTAAGCTGCCATATGGGCCCCAGTACTAACCATTGATCAAAATTTATATCTAAACCTAATTTTTCTACATTTGCTAGGAACCTACAAGTAGTTGCTTTGTAGGCTTTACCCAACAGTAAGTGACGTTTGCTTCCAATTCTTATTGATTCTTCTTTCATTATTGATGCCTTATATCTCTAAAAGGCTTTATATGTATATAATGTATATTAAAAATAAATAGTTGCTGATGCAACTAAAAAGTTTCTACTGCAACTAAATAAAACGATTTAAGCGTTTTATAGTAATAAATAATTCAATTGAAGTATTCTTAGTTTCAAATCTAACTAATCTTGACACGAAGAGTACTTGATGAGAATAATATGTAAAATCACATCTAATGTATAAATAAGTCATCTATTGAAGTATTTCTACTTCGTACTTTTTTTCTTCTACTATCCCATTATTACAGGAGACTTTATAAACAAAAGAATTGGGGTAAAATTGTAATGATTTAAAATATTCCCCTTTTTTAAAATGGACTGCTGCTCCTCCATCAATTGCATATCCTGGTATTGCTTTCCCATCTTTTAGTAATTGATGGACGCTAGGTCTTCTGTCCTTTTCTTCTTGGTAGTGAGGACAAGCCATCGCACTCACAAAGTCTAAACAATCCATTGTATTTAAGTTACTTGCCCATGAATCAGTAATGCCCTGCTCAAACCAACATATTGCACCGGCACTTACGCCTGATAATATTTTCCCATTTTTATAAGCTTTAAGAAGGAGTTTATCAAGTTTCCATTCTCTCCAAACGGAAAGCATACTTTTAGTGTTGCCACCCCCAACATAAATAATATCCGCTTTATTTAATATACTATCCAGCCTAGGAGTTCTTTCAAAGAAAGTTAAGTGATTTGGAATACAATCCAGTTTAGAAAAGCATGAATAGAAATTTACTATGTAGGATTTATCTTCAGCGCTTGCAGTTGGTATAAATAAAATGTTTGGTTTTTTTTTAGCTGACTGTGATAAAATGTATTTCTCAATTATGTTGTGTTTGGCATTTCTACCAAAGCCTCCACCTCCAATTGCGATAATATCTCCTAATTGATTCATATTTATTTTCCCAACATTAAAGTGTTTTGAATCTCATTTGAGTTTCTAAATGTTTCTAATTGTAAAAACTTTCCATCCATTGTCGAGGCAACAGTTTCACCATTTTTTAAATACATTACTTCTTTTGATTTAATATTTTCAATTTTTGGCATGCCATGTAAGGATGTCAACAGACAGTAACTATTATTATTATATAATAGTTCATTTTTATACTCAATTATAATATGTGAGTTTTCAATTTGACATATTGAGGAAGGAGACCAAACGGTGAATGGTTCATTATTTGAATCTTCGGTTTGAGCTATTATTTTTCCACCAAATAAAGCTAATTTTGAAAATGAACTGTAGTTTTCCCTCACAGTAGTTACCTTAAAAACTGTATTCTCATAAACTTTTATATTTGTTTTTTCATATATAAAAGCATATGAAACAAACCCATTAGGCCCTGTCATTATCTTATCACCATTATAAATTAAATCACCCTTTCTTAATACCCCGTTCCTTATTTTTCCAGATCTCTGAACCTTTCCTTTTACATCTAAGCAAAATCCAATATTTTCCCCATTTGGATAAGCTAATGATGTAAGAAGTAATAAGTATAAAATTGTATGGTAACTTATAAAGCTCATTTATGAAATGTCCCTTCAAGTATAAATAAGAAATATGTTTTTATTATATTCATTGTTAGAATCATAACTTTCCCGTATTTTACGTTGTTGAGATTGTAGGAATTATAAAATTTAATTTTTTTTTGACGAATCTGATACCTTTTTTATCACCCTCAATGGGCCAAAATTTTCCTTCCTTCTTGTCTTAACTAAAAACATATAGTGGTCTAATAGTATAAGATTATTGTCTTAAACATAATCTGTAAGCCAATATATTTTCGAGAAATTTTTTATTTTATAAAGGATAAGATGCAGAAAGAAATATTCATTAATGAAAGTATGGGTGAAACCCGAATCGCAATTCAGGAATCAAATCAACTCGTGGAAGTTTATGTTGAAAAACAAGATAACCATAGGATGGTTGGAAACGTTTATAAAGGTGTTGTAGAAAATGTATTGCCAGGTATGCAAGCAGCATTTGTTGATATTGGTTATGATTTAAATGCTTTTCTTCCATTCTCAGAAATCGGTTCAGATGAATTTATCATAGAAGAAAATGAGCAGAAAGGTAACAAGAACAATAAGTATGATAACATCGAAGTTGATTTAAAGAAAAATCAAGAAATTTACGTGCAAGTAATTAAGGAGCCATTTGCAGGTAAAGGACCTCGAGTCACAACAGAAGTTGCTCTTCCTGGACGATTATTAGTTTTAGTTCCAAATGCAAATTATATAGGTATTTCTAAAAAGATTTGGGATAAATATGAGCGAAGACGCTTGAAAAAGATTGCTCAAAAACTAAGGCAAGATGGTATTGGCGTCATAATCAGAACAGTAGCCGAGGGAAAATCAAAGGAACATATTGAAAATGATTTTAACCAATTAATTGAAAATTGGAATAAAATTGAATATAAAGCAGAAAAAGGTGAAGCACCTGTGATTGTTTATGAAGATCTCGAAACAGCATCGAGTGTTGTAAGGGACTTACTCACTCCTGATGTAGAAAAAATTATTATTGACTCTAAAAGGCTCTTTAAAAAAACACAAAAGTATTTAGAGGATGTATCTCCTAGTCTATTGGATAGACTTGAGCTATACAAACTTAAAGCGCCTTTGTTTGAAAGTTTTGGAATTGAAACTGAAATAGAAAAATTGATGCGACCTAAGGCATGGTTAAAGAGTGGAGCTTATTTGATAATTGAAAAAACAGAAGCTATGGTTGTTGTAGATGTAAATAGCGGTCGATTTGTCGGTAAAAAACTTCATGAACAAAATTCATTAAAAATAAATTTAGAGGCAGCACGAGAAGTCGCTCGCCAATTACGATTGAGAGATTTAAGCGGATTAATTGTTATAGATTTTATAGATATGAAGCACGAAGAGAACCAAAAAAAAGTATATTATGAGCTCAGAAAAGAATTAAAAAAAGACAGGGCAAAAGTTGCCGTTGCTCCAATTACAGAGTTTGGTCTTTTAGAAATGACAAGACAAAGAATTCGTGTTAGTCTTCTTGATTCAATGAGCGATGAATGTCCTAGCTGTAATGGATCGGGTCGAATTATTTCACAAGAAACACTCATCACAAGGCTAGATCACTGGCTAAGAAGATATAAAAGTAAATATAGGTCTCTGAGGTTAAAACTACAGTTACATCCTCAAAATGCAAATTACCTAAAAGGTGAAAAAAAACATATCTTGAGAGGATTAATGTGGCAAAACTTTGTACATTTGAAAATTGAAGAGAATGTAGAATTACGCCAAGATGAGTTTAAATTTTTAAGAACAAAAGATAATAAAGACGTAACAAATGAAATGAGCCTTGAAAAAGGGAAATCTAACTAGTATATTCGCCGGCTTTAATAGAGAGAAAATTATGTATGCAATTGTAAATATATCCGGTAAGCAGTTCAAGGCTAGAGAAGGTCTTCGCTTACGTATCCCAAAACAGAATAGTGAATCTGGTTCAACTATTTCTTTTAAAGATGTTTTACTTTTCAACGATGGAAAAGAAACAAAATTTGGTAATCCAAATGTAAAAGAGGTAAAAGTCAATGCAACCATCTTAGAGCATAAACGAGATAAAAAAATCCTAGTTTACAAAAAGAAACGACGTAAGGGTTATCAACGCAAAAATGGACACAGGCAGTGGTTTACAGAAGTTGAAGTAACAAAAATTGAGACCTCATCTAAAAAGGCCAAACCTAAAGTTAAAGAGAAAAAAACCGAAAAGGCTAAAGAGCCTGCAAATAAAGAGGACTAAATTATGGCGCATAAAAAAGGTCAAGGTAGTTCCCGAAATGGTAGAGATTCAAATCCTAGCTACCTTGGTTTAAAGGTCGCAGATGGTCAATCAATTCATGCGGGTACAATTATTTTAAAACAAAGAGGCACTAAAATACATCCTGGGATTAATGTTGCCAGAGCAAATGATGATTCATTATTTGCTACTGCTACAGGAGTTGTGAAGTTTGCTCGGAAAGGTCGAAATCGAAAAATTGTAACTATTGTTGCTGAAAATTAAAAAAAGCCCTCATTTTGAGGGTTTTTTTATAATTATTGGATAATATTATGGGAAGAAAAAAAATAACTTTAATTGGTGGTGGCCAGATCGGTGGGAACCTTGCACTTTTAGCGGCACAAAAAGAACTTGGAGATGTATTAATTTTTGACATTCCTCAATCCGAAGGTATGGTTAAAGGTAAAGCATTAGATCTGATGCAATTACGCCCTCACGATGGCTATGATTCTGCTATCTCTGGATCATCTAAATGGAAAGATGTTAAAAATACAGATGTTTTCATTATTACCGCTGGAATTCCACGAAAGCCAGGTATGAATCGCGAAGACCTGCTTGATATCAATTTAGGAATAATGAAAGATGTCGCAGAAAATATAAAAAATTATGCCCCAGATTCATTTGTTATTGTCATTTCAAATCCACTTGATGCAATGGTTTATGCTTTCTACAAAGTCTCTGGATTTAATAAAAACCAGGTAGTTGGAATGGCCGGCGCATTAGATAGTGCTAGATTTAGAACTTTTATAGCAATGGAGACTGGATACTCAGTACAGGATGTCACTTGTATGGTCCTTGGTGGTCATGGTGATACAATGGTTCCCATAACTAGACTTGCAACAATCGGTGGGGTTCCAGTAACAGATCTAGTATCTGAAAAAAGAATTAAAGAGATTGAAGATAGGACAAGAGTTGCTGGTGGTGAAATTGTGAAACTTTTTGGAAATGGATCTGCTTTTTACGCGCCAGCACAATCTGCTATTGAAATGGTTGAATCTTTTTTGAAAGATAAAAAGAGAGTGATACCTTGCGCGTCTCTTTGTGAAGGTGAATTCGGGATTGATGGCTATTTTATTGGTGTGCCCACAGTAATTGGACAAAATGGTGTCGAAAAAGTCTTAGAATTTTCTTTAACAAGTGATGAAAAATTAGAGCTTTCCAAAACCTTAAATGCCGTTAAAAAAACAGTCCATGAAACTGGCTTGTAATAATCAAATGGATTTTATTAAAAAGCCTCTCAATAGAGGCTTTTTTTTTATCGCATATAGTTGGTGGTGACTCTTTGTTAGCTCGATCTCTTTTTACTTTATATATTTTTTATTCAGCTCTATTTGGAATGGAGAGCAATAAAATTCCTTATTTAAAAATGGAGTATTCTTTTGAGAGTTTAGAAAATAATAGCTCTTATAAAGTCAATATTTCAAATTTGGATACAGAAATTATAATTATTGGAAAAACAGTTTCAGGTGCAAAAATTAACGTCTATTATGAGAATATAATTTCCAAAGAATACCGAAAATTAAAAAAATATTTTCAAGTATATGATGATAGAGAAAATCAGATTATAACTATAAGAAATTCAAAAAAAAGCATTGATGCTAACCTAAATAAAATAATATTACAAATACCTGAAAATATCAATTTAGAAATCAAAAATTGTACTGATAGAGTATCTATTGATAATGTTTCTGGAACTATCCAGATTAATAATCAATCTGGTATAATTGATATAAATAATATCAAAGGAGATTTGAATATTTTGGCATCCAAAAGTGAGATAAAAATTCAAAATTCAAAAGTTTACTCCAGTATAGATACAAAAGGTTTTGGTTTAACCATTACGAACATTGTAGGGAGGTCAAGTATTTTATCAATTGGAGGAGATATTTTTATAAATGAACACGGAGGTGATTTATCAATCTTTTCAAAAGGTGGAAACCTAAGTGTGAAAAAGTTAAATGGCGAGTTCTCAAATTTTAAATCTTATGGTGAATCAATTTTAATTGAAGATGCACAAACGGATATGTATATATCGAACCAATATGGAAATATTAATCTAAAAAATATTAGGGGTGCGATGAATGTTGATACAAAAAACGGCGATATTGACGTTGATAACTATATTGGAAATCTTATAGCTGGAACCAATAGCGGGGATATCTTTTTAGAAGACATTATTGGCAGCACGGATATTAGTAGCAATTTTGGCAATATAAAATGCAAACTAAATTATGATTCTTCTTTTGAAAATAGCTACCATAGTATTCAAACGCTTGAAGGAGATATTAATTTAATAATACCAAAAAAATTATCCATGAGCCTTAATAGTAAACTAGGTTTTAATAGGTCAACTCAAGATATCACGTCTGAAATACCTTTAAATTTCCTGTTGGAAAATCAAAAAACTGTAGGGAGAGCTTCTATATATGATGGAACAATTCCTGTTACTCTTTATACAAAAAATGGGTTCATTTCTATACGCGATTACTAATCAAATTCTTTTTTTATTTTGATCTAAATTTCTTTTCAGGCCAATATACTTAGTTCTTTTTACAGATGAGCCCTTAAAGATTCTCTTAAAGCTTTCTTCATCTAAATTATTCCATTTTTCAGTCGTCCAGTCAACTATTTCTTCTTTTGGTAAGAAATCCTTTAAACTAGATTTTTTTGAAAATTTAATATTCCAAGGGCATACATCCTGACAAATATCACAACCATAAATCCATCCATGAAGATTTTCATTCTGATTTGTAAAATCTCCGCGATATTCAATGGTTTTATAAGAAATACACTTTTCAGATTCAATCTCATACTCAGTTAAAGCTTTCGTTGGACAGGCATCAAGACATGCAGTACAAGAGCCACACAAATCTTCATCAAACATTGGGTCCGGTTTTAAATCAATATCTAAAATCAGCTCACCTAGAAAAAACCAACTTCCATGATCAGGTGTAATTAAATTCGTGTGTTTACCTATCCATCCTAATCCTGCTCTTTGTGCCCAAACTTTTTCCATTACTGGAGCTGTGTCTACGCAAACTAGACCTTTTATATTTGGTTCGGTTTCTTTTAACCATGATAAAAGTTTAAATAATTTTTTCTTAATTACTAAGTGGTAATCTCCACCCCAAGCGTAGTTTGAAAATTTAAAATCAGATTTTAAGATCGCTTGGTTTTTTCCTACATAATAATTAAGGCCAACTGAAATGACTGATTTAGCTTCTGGAAAATAAACATTAATGTCTCCTCTCTCATCTTTTCTCTTTTCTAACCACTTCATAGAAGCATGAGAGCCTTTTTCAATCCAAGAGTTAAGATAAACTTTTTCTTTAGTTGTCTCAGTTGCTTTGGCAATACCTACTTTTTCAAAACCTATTTCTATTGCTTTATCTTTTATTAAATCAGTTATTTTGTTCATTTTTTTAGCTTTCTTTTAAATAGTATTTTTCATACCATAATAAAGAAATTATAGTTTTTGCATCTGAAATAATACCCGTTTTAATCATATCCATTGCATCTTCTATTCTCGTGGGTACAATTTCTATAAACTCATCTTTATCAGGATTAATTGATGTTTCAGTTAATTCTTCAGCCAGATATAACCATATCACCTCGTTGCAAAACCCTACTGCAGGATGAATTTTTGTTAAAAACGTTAATTTATTTGTTTGAAAACCTATTTCTTCTTCAAGCTCTCTACATGCACAATCTTCAGGCGTTTCCATTTTACACAATTTTCCAGCAGGGATTTCTAACATTTCACTCTTCAAAGAATATCTATATTGTTTAACAAGTATTATGTCTGATTTATTTAATAATGGAATACATGCAGAAGCACCTGGGTGTTTAATGAATTCTCTAGTTGAAT
>MDTB01140242.1_pt1 | contig 22625 bp, 20 predicted proteins | sample 811161 | NCBI WGS metagenome assembly MDTB01 (sample SAMN05326650, study PRJNA326480) | marine metagenome | isolation source: seawater | place: Mediterranean Sea | collected 2009 | reverse complement strand
TTGTCAAGGGGTGGTGTGGGTTTCAGTTTAAACATCAACCATCCCATGTGAGCCCAAAAGAAACCTTTAGAAATGTCGTAGGGATCTTCATCGGTATCAACATGCTTATGATGTTTGCGATGTTCGGAACTCCACCAAAGGGCAGAATTTTCAAAGGCTGCAGCACCGAACAAGAGAACATATAATTTAACCGGCCATTTTGCTTGGAATGCTTTATGAGAAAATAGGCGGTGGTATCCAACTGTTATACTCATGCCGGTAGAAATGTAGAAATACAGGAACACAGCAAAAAGAAACCAATCCCACCCATAGGTCCAAAAATACCAAGGTACGGCAGTTAATGTAAGAAGTGCAGTTGTCATAAGAAATCCGCTGGTAACCCACTCCACTCGATTAAAAGGTATGTTTTTAAACATAATCTTATCATACCAACAATTCGTAAAATAACGAATACAAAAAATAATGCATAAGCTTGATGCAATTGATTTTATCATTTTTAAAAAAATGCGCTTGTCGAACATGAGCCATTCCATTGAAATAATTCTTGCTCACAAAATCTTAACCGCCTGTAAAAATTAACCATTAAAACAAACAATCATGAAATTTTCTAAGATTCTTTCCATAATTCTCCCTCTTTTAATTTCACTGTTTTCATCAGTTGGGAAGCATCACGAGATTCTCCACCTCCCAGGAAATGATGATCCAGAAAAAGGAAAAACGATTGTTCTTGTATCGGGAGATGAAGAATACCGGACAGAGGAGAGTATGCCGATGCTTGCCAAAATACTTTCACAGAAACATGGTTTCGAATGTAAAGTGCTTTTTGCTTGGGATAATGATAAAAAGTACATTGATCCCAACAATCAACAAGGAGTCAAAGGGTGGCATCATCTAAAGGATGCAGACTTAATGATTATTGGCACACGCTTTCGTCGTCCTTCAGAGGAGGAAGCTAAACATATCACTAATTTTCTTAATGCAGGCAAGCCTGTCATCGGAATTCGTACATCAACGCATGCCTTTACCGGCAATGGAACATTTGGCGGCGATATATCTTACGGACAATTTGGGCCATTAGTTTTGGGAGAGGGATGGGTCAACCATCATGGCAAGCATAAGGCAGAGGGAGCCCGTGGTATTATTGAGGCAAAAAATGCAGCTCATCCTATTCTTAAAGGAGTGACTGATGTATTTGGTCCTTCCGATGTTTATGGCATTCGTCGTCTCACAGAAAAGGATACTATTTTGATGCGTGGTGCGGTTACATCAACGCTCGCACCTGATTCTTCATTTGTGGATTCTAAAAATGATCCCATGCAACCCCTTGCGTGGTTGCACCCTTACACGGCACCAAATGGAAAGAAAGGAACTACATTTTGCACGACCATGGGTGCTTCCGTTGATTTGGTTAGCGAAGATCTCCGTAGAATGCTGGTTAATGCCGCCTACTTTCTGACCGGTCAAGATGTTCCAAATGATACGGATGTTTCTTATGTGGATCCATTCTACCCATCCTTTTACGGTTTTATTCGAGATAAGGAACACTGGCCATCCTTGGATATGCAACCTGAAGACTACGGGTTGGGCAAGAGCCCGGTTGCACCTGAACCAAAAGGTTCACCCAAGTGGGAATATCGGGATTTCCCGAAAAAATAAAAAATTAGTTGGGCAAGATAACGGAGCGGTTTGTGTCGCTTCCGTTTTTTTTACGAATTTCATCAGCTAGTTTACGGTAGTGTTTGGCTTTATTCAAATAAGTCATCCGAAGGTGTTCGTTATGCGACCGGTTTCGTAAACCTTTACCGCTGTGGGTAGAGTAGGGGGGGCTAAGTCGTTGAATATCTGAAAGCGTTTGATAAGAGCGTGCCCTGGATTCTAATGCCTTAATCTTTTCCTGAGGCGACTTGATGGGTGCATTTGCACAACCCGAAAGAAGATAAGCAAGAAGCAAAATGATCAAATTATTTCTATGGCTACCCATTACAAACATTTAATTCTCAATCAGTCTCTATGCCAGCCTGATTCATAAGATTTTTGGCATCCTTTACGGAAATTCGCCCGGAAGGTAAAGGAAACCCGAGTGTGTCTCCATTTGGAGTGAAGCCATTTCCGTCCAGATCTACGAAAATTGGGTTGTTGTATGCACAGGGTCGTATTCCTGCCTGACCACTGCTTCCATATCCAATCTTCAAGTCTGTATCGGAACCATACGCTACGACAATCAAGTGGGCATCTTCACTAAGGTTAACTGCAATGGTACGGTCAAATTTTAAGATGCCGTCTGCAAACCACTGAGGATGCGATTTCCGGGTGAAATTAAGAGATTCTTCAGCCCTTCCATTGACCAAAACTTGAATGCGGTCGATATCAATCCACGATGCACACTGGACTTTAACCTTTAAATCAATTGAATCATTTGCCCGGGCTAGTCCCCCGGCTAGAACCCCGTCTAATGTCTCGACCTCCAAATATGGGCCAGTTGTCAGAATCATTTGCCCGGCTTTGGCTCTCCGGCTTATTTCCTTCCAATCAATCTTAGCTGGATCATCCGTTGAGCAGCGAATGTATGTGCGCCAACCTCCGACGCCATTCCCATGTACTGTATGAGCGTCACTCACTGCGATACCCCAAGTTCTCATGCCCCGGTTAAGCATCTGTAGCCAGACAAATTCGCGGACAATGTAAACCTGTTCCCGACTTGCCCGCCGGGAAATTTTATAGGGTGCTCCATTTAAAATTTCAGCCGCCCGGTAGTTTTCTGTTTCAATAGCATCAATCAGTGAGAGGATACCTGGATATCCACCATCAGATTTACCGTCCTTGTCACGGTCGATAAAGTTTTCGATCATGTCGGGGTGATTTATATGAATCCAACCGCTCGGATGGTGACCTGAGTGATTTCTCAAGTTGAGTGCATTGATCCGAGGGTCTTTTGTCCAAGAAGGGGCACCTCCATCCTGATGATGATCCTTCGGATTTAAAGGAAAAGCATTCAAATGTGGCCCGGATCCGGTGAGTTCCATTCCTGGAATTGTTGATATTTCGTTTTCCAACCCAAGAGCTTTAATCGTTGGTGCCCAGTCCATGATCCGGTTATGCTCTGTAGTGGGAGCAAACTCTATGTGTTCAGCAGCCAGATTGATAAGGCGATCTGCTGTGCCGCAGATATTGTCACCACTTGGAGTTGAGTGGTTGTGAAAGTCAGTGCTAACCCAACCAGTAGTTCCAACGGATCGCACAAGGGAAGTTTTGATTGTTTCAAATTTACCCTCTTGGATTTCAATCAATTTCTGGAAATGGTCATGCTCAATGCCGCGGGTTACGACAACTTTGTATTTACCGGGAGCCAATCCAACTGAGAAATCTCCGTTTTCTGAATGATACTGATCCACACATCCATGAGCCCGGTCAACTGGTCCAAGTTTTGGGGATGGAGTTCCTTCTATTCCGATAATCTGAGCCTTACAGGGAGTGGATGAGCCATCTTCTGTGGTGATGACAAAGTGTACGCCCGATTGTGCATCAAGTGAAGCGATGGTTTTTTTTAGCACATTTTTTTTAATGGTTACTTTCATTTCAGTAGTTTCCCGACCATTATCCTTGGCAGTGATTTTCCACTCACCCGGAGGCAGGGAAATATTGATCAATCCATTTTCGTCTGGATAGCCGGGAATGGAATTACCATCTTTACTGAAATCGACTCTTGCGGTGGAAATGGCTTTTTCATTCTGATCAGCTACCAATAGAGATAATCTGCCAACCTCACCGAGGATTTCCATTACTCGGCCATATGCTTCAACCGGAGAATTTCCAACTGCCAGATATCGCTTTACCATAACTTCCAGCCCTGGAGAAAAAGTTTTGGTTTTCGGTGGAGTCCTCCCGTTTTCATCAGGAATCCAAACATATGCATATCCGCACTTGTGAGATGGGTCAACGGAGTCCGCCCATTCTACACTTTCAAATCTTCCTGATTCTCGGAATCTTGTCCAACTGTCATTGATTGGACCTGAAATTTTTTCCTTGGTTCCGTTGACTAACTTAGAGGTAATGGACAACCCGTATTCTCCTTCATTTAATGAATATTTGTGAGTTTTAGTAAGACCTCCAGAAAGAGCAGAAGAAACATATGTGATAATTGATTTTTGATCATCTCCAACCCGAATGTAGGAAATCTTGCCCTGTTGCTTGCTGGGGGAAAAAATAGTTAATTGGTCATTGTTTGTTCCTCGTAGAGTAAGATCATAAAGACATCCAGGAGTCACACCATTGACACCCCAGAAAGCTCCCATGTTGGCCTTTCGGTTTGGAGCGCCTCCGCCAATGACGACTTCAATATTAGCATTTCTCAGGACAAAGTCGCCAATGATCCCATCTGCTTCCTTCCCTCCCGGTAGATCAGTTGTGTTGGCTGGAGAGATCTCAATTACTTCGACTTTTGATAGAAGTATCGAGGGCAGAATGGAAACGAGCAGGACGGCAAGAATTTTCATAATAAATTTTATTGGGCTGTCAAATCTTGTCGTTTCAAGTGAATGTCCTGCAACCATTAACTGCCCTTTAGCGATTATTTTTGGATTTAGACTGACCTTTTCCATTAATCGGAATAGAAATGATTTGAAATGAATAAGAACACACAGGTTATTTTAATCAGGCATGGAGAGACCGAATGGAATCTAAGTGGCCGTTGGCAGGGTCATGCGGATTCTCCTCTGAGTTTACGGGGCGTTGAGCAAGCCAAAGTTCTTGGTAAAAGGATGAAAGCTGAAAGCATTGACTGTTATTATTCAAGTGATCTCGAACGTGCCCGGCACACCTCCAGACTGGTGGGAGATCCATCGGGGTGGGACGCAGGATTTATGGAATCACTGCGGGAGCGTGATCTTGGAGTGTTGGAAGGTCTGACAACCGATGAGATGCTGAAAAAACATCCGGAAGAATATCATTCGTTTCGTAACGAAGGACCTGATTACCAAGTTCCCGGAGGGGAAAGTTTTCGGCAATTTTACGATCGATGTTCGGGTGCATTGGAAGACTTGTGTACTCGAAACTTAGGTAAGAAGATTGGAGTGGTTACACACGGAGGATTCCTCGGCGCAATTTTCCGTTATGTTTTAAATATCCCGTTGGAGGCGGAAAGAAATTTTGTTCTTTTGAACTGCTCAGTCAACCGCTTGGAAAAAAAAGAAAGTGGATGGAATCTTATCAGTTGGGGAGATGTTGCCCATTTGGATGGGCTTGATTCTTTGGATGATGCTTAAGATTTTTTCCTTCCCATTCCCAAAGATTCTCGGCAGTAAACGAAACTTCTCTCTAATTCAGCAAGCTGATATTCCTGTTGAGCTATTTTACGCTCAATTCCATCGGGAACGGAGAATGGGGTGAGTTCCCTCCCTTTTCTAATAAGTGCCAAAAACCTGGAGTATTCATCAGGTCTGAAGGTGGAGTATGGGGGCCAAAAATCTTTTTCGAAGTAGGGGAATTCTCTGGAAAAACCAGAAATCGTTTCGATTTGTACTGGTGTTTCGGGGCATTTTATCGACCATTCATTGAAGAGTGTGGTCATATCCACGCATCCCTCACCCATGGCAGTCCACTGTACTTTTGCCCCTTTTTCACTCGGCCAAATCATTGAATCCCGAATTCCGCTGCAGACAGCATAGGGAGCAAGGTTTCGAAAAGTTTCCACCGGATCCTCGAGAGTCCATGTTGAATTTCCAGTATCGATTGTGGCTCCCACATATTCGGTTCCTGCTTTTTCAATCAATTCGATCAGTTCCCGACTGTGCATATCTCCGGCATGGTTCTCCACGGCAATCATGATTCCGGCATCCATAGCTTGGGACCTTACCTTTTTGAGGATTTCAATGGTTTTATTCATATGGAGACGAATTCCACCCGGAGTCTTTCTGTCCTTACTGGATCCTAGATAACAACGGGAAACGGAAGATCCCACTCCTTTGGCCACTTTGATCAACAGGCGTAAATGCTCTTCTGCTGAGCCATACTTGTGCTTAAAACTTTGTGAGGTTGGGCATATTCCACCCGTGCCTGCATGTAGAATGATTTTTTGCTTTTTAACTTCCTCTCCGATTTCTCGGAGATATCCCTCGTCGTGAGAATCATAAACATCCAAGTCAGAGAAAAGAAGGGAATCCACCTTTTGCTTACTCGCATATTCTATAAGCTCGTGAGCTTTCCACCCGAGTCCCCGAATAGAAAAATTATCGAAACCCAAAAGGAGTCGGGTCGATTTACTTTTTTTTGCCAAAAGTGGAGAAAAACCGACTCCTGCCAAAGCAGCGATTGATTTGGAAAAAGTTCGGCGTGAAATTAAACTGCCAAGTTCAGAAATCTTCATCCATTCATTTCTTAGATTCTAACTGATAAGATCAAGTGCAATGAAGGATTTATGCTTTTTTATTTTAGTGAAATAATTTCTCCTAATTATTGATGAAAATCCTCCAGATATACTCGTTTAAGAAAGATTAAAAACATCGTTAAATTTTTTGAAAAATCCACTGTTTCAGGTTATATTAATGTTACATGAAAAAAACACGAGATGTACCACTGGAAGAATTCAAATTCCACTACCATTTGGGTAATTCTGTAGGATCCTCGGACAAATATTTTATGGCTCATGATATTGACGAAGCCAGTGAAATGTTTGAATATGCCTGTACCAAAAGGCACCTGCATCCACATCTTACAAAAGTGGAAATATGGAATCGTTGGAAGAAAGACTGGGAATCCATAGAACCTCTCCCATCTTGCCCTAGTTTGAACTAATCTACCTTTCAGGAAGTTTCAATTAGCTTTGATACATTTGGAATGCGTTCTCCATTGTATTGATATCCCCACAATGTGTGATCACATGTCACGCAACCGTCTATGCATACAACCTGACCCGAAACTTTTGGGATGTTAGGCGGTAAGCAATAGTGTCCGATAAAGACAGGTTTTTCATGTTCCGGATAAGGTTCAAGTTCAAATAATTCTATTTCTCCAGGGAAGCGGTCTGGAACGACAGGAGTCATGGGAGAAAAAAAGCATTCGGAAAAGGGTTTTTCCTTCAGATTCATCCACCACTTCAGCCTTCCCTTCGATCGACGAATGCCAAATCTGTCAAATAACACCAAGTCCTTGGGGATATTAACCTTGATTCCCGAAAGAATATGTTGAGTTGCCTTGCTGTATGGGCTCTTTTTGATAAGAGTCTCTTTTATGAAAGAATCATCCGAGACAACATTTTCTTTGAGCAGGGCAATGGATGAGAAATGCCAGGCAGCATGAACGATGCGCAGACTATCAAGTTCAAGAAACAAAGGAAGTGATCTCAGCCATTGGAGGAAGGGCGCAAATTCATTGGGAACTGGTTTTCCGGAAACCGCATTTTGGATAAGACGGAATTCATGATTGCCCAGAACTGCTGTGGCCTGACCTTGTTCGCAAAGTGATTTTACTAATTCAAGCACCTTTTCTGAGTAAGGGCCCCGGTTAATGAAGTCTCCGACAAATGCGAGCTTCCTGTCTTGAGGGTGTGCTATGATACTCCCGTCTGTCGTGTATCCTAGTTTTTGGAGGAGTTTAATCAGCTGTGTGTGATGTCCGTGGATATCTCCAATCAGATCAATATTCTTATTTGAGATTTTGAACATATGGTAAGATTACATTCTTCTGATATCATTAGATTGGCAAAATAATTATACTGAGAGTCTAGGTTGAAAAAAATGAAATATTTTTATGATTTCTAGTGATAATTTTATGGTTTCGGGATATGTTACTTATATGAATCAGTCCGAAGATATCCAGCCTACCTCCGAATACAAATTTACTTTCCGTCAGACTGGAAGTGCCTTGTGTTCGGAACGACATTTCTCCGCACCCAATCCCGAGGTTGCACTGCAGATGTTTCAGTTTGCCTGTAGAAAGGATGAGGTGACCGCGGATGAAGTCGGTGTCACGGTGTGGAACAGATGGGCGAATCGATGGGACGAAATATCGTCTGAAGATTCTGCAGACTAGAATTGATTTAGTCGCTTAAATCTTGTAGTTCATCTATACATTGGGGATGTCTCTTTTGCATCCTTTAAAACAAGCATGAACACTCCCTACACCGTCGATCCAAAAGTTGATGGTTCCGCACGGGCAGGAATTCTCTCTTTACCAAATGGTCAAGTTCCCACCCCGGTTTTTATGCCAGTGGGGACTCAAGCCACGGTCAAGGGCACCTTACCCAGAGATCTCAAAGAGTCCGTTAAATGTCCAATTATTCTGGGCAATACCTACCATTTGAATTTGCGGCCCGGGGTTGAGGTTATTCGCAAGGCAGGTGGGCTGAATAAATTTATGAACTGGCATGGGCCGGTGCTCACGGATTCCGGTGGTTTTCAAGTATTCAGTCTTTCCAAGCTTCGTAAAATTGATGACCATGGCGTATGCTTCCGTTCGCATCTTGATGGGCAAGAGATTTTTCTAGGTCCAAAGGAAGCCGTCGATATACAGGATGGCTTGCACTCTGACATAGCCATGTGTTTGGACGAGTGCCCTCCTGCGGAAGCCTCACGCGATGAAGTAACTGCAGCTACTGAACGGACAACCTTGTGGGCGGAGCATTGTCTTAGTCACTGGCAGGGAAATGGATGTGACCTAGATGGTCGTTTACTGTTCGGAATTGTTCAGGGCGGTCGGTTTCAGGATTTACGGATCAAGTCGGCTGAAGACCTTATGGGGATGAACTTTCCTGGATATGCGGTGGGAGGAGTGAGTGTGGGTGAGACTGAAGAGGAGATGCTCGAACAGGTAAGATGGGCGACCTCCGTTTTGCCTCTGGAAAAACCACGCTATGTTATGGGGGTGGGTACGCCCCCCCAACTACTTTCGATGATTGGAATGGGAGCTGATATGTTTGACTGCGTCATGCCGAGTCGAGCCGCCCGTCACGGTATGGCATTTTCAGAATTCGGCACGATGAACTTGCGAAATGAAAAATTCAAGGATGATCTGTCTCCACTTGATGCGATGGGTGACTGTTATGTCTCCCGGGAATTTAGCAAGTCCTATCTACGGCATTTGATCATGGCCAAAGAGTCACTTGCCGGAGTCTTGCTCACTCTCCACAACCTTAGGTTTTTTGTAAAACTTATGGAGGATGCCAGAAGGGAGATCCTAGCGGGGGATTTTATGGAGTGGTCATCCGAATGGATCGCCCGCTATCAATCTGGTCAATAAAAAAGCCGGGTTAATCCCCGGCTTTTTATTGAAATACAGACTAAATCTTTTCTCAGCCCTTGGGTCCTTTTAAATCAGCATCCTTGGGTCCGGCATCCTTTGGAGCAGTGCCTTTCCATTCACAAACATATCCCTTTACCTTACCGGAGAAGTCAGTTGTGTCCGCCCATTTCCCTGTCTTCCCGCTGAGAATCAGGAAGTTGTGGCCAGATGCCGCAGAAGGTTGTTCCTTATCCCAGTTTTTGAATTTAAAAGCATCTCCATTGTCCCATGTCCATTTTCCCTCTTCAAATTCGTCGGTTCCACCCAACCAAATTAGATTTTCCTTGGCCATACGTCGCACAAATTCATTTTCCTGTGCGGTTGAAATAACAACAAGTTCTCCACCGATGTCGTCACAGGCGAACTTGGCTTCCCACCATGTGCTGTTGGTATCCAAAAAAGCCTTGTAGTGGTTTCCGCGAAAAGCTACGGCATCTTTGGGGGGTTCAACCTTATCGGCGAACATCGCTTGAGAAATGGTTAGAGAAAGAACTAGGGTTATAATGGTTTTAAATTTCATAGAATACATACAATCTAATAGCCTGAGATTCTGTTTTCGCAACAAATTTTATAACAGTTTCGAGTAAATTCCAAACCAAGCCTGTTCGTTTGTTAGGCTTAACTAATTCTCCTCCCAATGGTTCAATAGACTAGTTTGAATTTGAACCAAGAGTCTTTGGGCGCTTCGAAAATCTCAATCGTATGCTTTTCTGCCTGAATAATTTCTAATGAATATATTAGTATCCAGTCATTGACTTTCAGAAACCGGAAAAAAGTTGGCATTCATCTCATTATGAACATTCCAGTAATCAGATGATAGATGCTCTTGACGGATGGTTGTGTTTGCAGCATCTTACAAATCTGCATTTATTTGCTTAAAGGTCGGGCCGTAGCGCAGTCTGGTAGCGCACTACGCTGGGGGTGTAGGGGTCGCGAGTTCAAATCTCGCCGGCCCGACCAATTTTTCTTTCCCTTAATGAATAATAAACCAAAAATCGGATGGATCGGACTGGGAGTTATGGGATCTTCCATGGCCAAGAATCTTTTGAATACAGGTTACGAAGTCAGTGTATTCACGCGTACGCATTCAAAGGCCGAACAGGTTTTGGAACATGGAGCCCGTTGGTGCGAGTCTTTAAGTGAGGTGGCCCGAGAAGCTGATATAGTATGCTTGATGGTAGGATATCCAGAAGATGTGGAAGGGGTGGTGATGGGAGAGCAAGGAATTTTAAATGATATGAATAGAGATAGTCTGTTGATTGATTTCACAACTTCGAGTCCAGAATTAGCCGAGCGGATAGCCAAATGTGCGAAGGCAAAAAAAATCCATGCGATTGATGCTCCAGTTAGCGGGGGAGATGTGGGTGCCGAGGGAAGAACTTTGGCGATTATGTGCGGTGGTCCACTAAAAGCTTTTCAAAAAGCGGATCCAATACTCAGGAGCTTGGGAGATAAGATTCAGTATTTTGGTGAGGCCGGGTCCGGACAGCGGGTGAAGATGTCAAATCAGATATTGATTGCATCCACGATGGTGGGGATGGTGGAGTCAATGATTTATGCTGAGCGGTCGGGCTTGAATGTTAGGAAAGTAATTGAACTGATCGGGCAGGGGGCGGCGGGTTGCTGGTCGATCAATCAATTGGGACCACGAATCATCGGAGAGGATTGGATGCCGGGGTTTTACATCAAGCACTTTTTAAAAGACATGAGAATTGCATTGGAAGACTCCTCTCGTATGGGATTGAAGATGGAGGGCGTGGAACTGGCATACCGCTTCTATTCCTTGGCCAATGCTGAAAAGTGGGAAAATGATGGGACTCAGGCGTTGATGAAGATTATTAGAAAATTAAACACAGAGTGAGGAATGAATAAAAGAGGGTTTCCAAAATTTGAGTAACTGATAGAATAAGAATCTTATATTATGCCAACTTTAGTTACAGGAGGTGCCGGTTTTCTCGGTAGTCACTTATGCGAACGTCTTGTCAGGCAGGGCGAGGAGGTGATCTGTCTTGATAATTTTTTCACCGGAAGAAGAAGCAATATTGTCGATTTGCTTGATTTTAAGAATTTTGAACTTATGAGGCATGATGTGGTGGATCCCTTCAAGTTGGAAGTGGACAGGATCTACAATCTGGCATGTCCGGCATCTCCCATCCACTACCAGTACAATCCGATCAAGACGGTGAAAACTTCAGTTATGGGAGCGATCAATTGCCTGGGACTTGCCAAGAGGGTGGGGGCGAGAATATTGCAGGCATCCACATCCGAAATTTATGGCGATCCGGAGGTGCACCCTCAACCGGAGAGCTACCGCGGAAATGTTAATCCGATTGGATTACGATCCTGTTATGATGAGGGCAAGAGATGTGCTGAGACTTTATTTTTTGACTATCATCGTGAAAACAAAGTTGATACTCGGGTGATTCGAATATTCAATACATATGGTCCAAAGATGCGACCGGATGATGGTAGGGTTGTCTCTAACTTTATTGTACAAGCCATAAAGGGAGAGGACTTGACGATCTATGGGGATGGGTCGCAAACCCGGTCATTTTGTTTCGTGGATGATTTGATTGACGGAATGATGGGCGTGATGGAACAGAGCGAGTCTGTGGGTCCCGTGAATTTGGGAAATCCCCGAGAGTTTACGATCCGAGAACTCGCGGAAGCCGTGCTTGGGAAAGTTGAGACACCTTCCAAAATGATTTACCATCCTTTGCCCTCGGATGATCCGACTCAAAGAAAACCCGACATATCATTGGCACAGAAACTTTTATCATGGAACCCGTCCATTGAATTAACCGATGGATTGGACCGCACAATTCCATACTTTCGGGAAATTATTAAAGAGTAGAGATTTTTCATGAATTTATTCAGCCCAATTCAATCCGTGTTCAAGTCCCTCAAGGGCAGGAATCATAAAAAATTCCTAAAAATGTGTGCCCCATTGGTTAAGAAAATCAATGAGATTGAGCAACAGTATCAATCTCTAAGTACTGAAAAACTGCAGGAAAAGACTAAGGATTTCATGGAGCGCTTTCAAAAGGGAGAGACACTTGATGATTTGCTGCCGGAAGCATTTGCCACGGTTAAGAATGCAGCTCGTAGAATGTGCGGAAAAACGATTTCGGTATGCGATCAGCCGATTGAATGGCAAATGGTTCACTATGATGTTCAGTTGATTGGAGGGATTGCTTTGCATGAGAGACATATTGCGGAGATGGCGACCGGGGAGGGAAAAACTCTCGTTTCCACATGCCCGTTGTATCTAAATGCACTGAGCGGAATGAATTGTCAGTTGGTCACTGTAAATGACTATCTTGCCAGACGTGATTCACACTGGATGGGTGCCTTGTTTGAGTTTCTTGGACTGAGCGTGGGATGTATTCAGAACAGTATGCCCGCCACTAACAGGAGAGAAATGTATGAGAAGAATATAACCTACGGAACGGCATCCGAATTTGGGTTTGATTATCTGCGTGACAATGGAATGGCAACTTGTAAAGAGGACCAGGTACAGAAAGATCACTTCTTTTGCATTATTGACGAGGCGGATTCCATCCTCATTGATGAGGCAAGGACGCCCTTGATCATTTCTGGGCCCATGCGGGAAGACCATCCTTTGCCGTTCATGGAAATGAAACCACTGGTGACCAAGTTGTTTGACGGACAACTTAAGCAATGCAACCGATTGGCGGAGGATGCAAAAAAGGCGTTTGCGGATCAGTCCATTAATGAAGAATCCGCGGATAATGCGACCGCTAAACTGTATCAGGTGAAGCGGGGAATGCCCACTCATCGTCAGTTTATGAGAATGATGGAGGATGCATCCATTAGAAAAAGATTTGAAAAGTTCGATCTCGAGATGAATTCAGATTATAACAAGGAACGGGCACATTCCCTAAAGGAAGAACTTTTATATGTCATAGATGAGAAAAATCAGCAGTCGGATCTTACGGAAAAAGGGAGAACATTGATTAATCCAACTGATCCCAATGGATTTGTGATCCCCGATCTTGCAACCTTGTATGTTGAAATAGACAGAAAAAAAGATTTGAGTGATGATGACAAGCGCAGGGAGCGGGAAAGGGCTGAACAAGACTTCCAAGTGAGAAGTGAAAGAATTCACACGATCTCACAGTTACTTAAAGCATATGGTTTGTACGAGAAAGACAAACAGTATGTTGTGCAGGGCGGCAAGGTAATGATTGTGGATGAGAATACAGGCAGGCTGATGCCTGGGCGGAGATGGAGCAATGGTTTGCATCAGGCGGTAGAAGCTAAGGAAAATGTGCAGATCGAAAAGGAAACCAAGACCTATGCAACCATAACCATACAGAATTATTTCCGCATGTATGAAAAATTGGCCGGTATGACTGGTACAGCGGAAACAGAAGCTGGGGAGTTTCACGATATCTACAGGTTGGGAGTGATGGTCATTCCAACTCACCGTCCTTGTATCCGACAAGACTTGAATGATTTGATGTTCAAGGGGAGGAGGCAAAAGTTCAACCGCGTGCTTGAGGATTTGATGGAAGCCAACAAGAAGGGACAACCGGTTCTAATTGGTACGGCTTCGGTTGAATCTTCAGAGGTCTTTAGCCGTATGCTGAAGAGAGCCAACATTAGACATACGGTTTTGAATGCTAAGTTTCATGAACGGGAGGCGGAAATCGTTGCTGAGGCTGGGCAAAAGGGAGCAGTTACTATAGCCACAAACATGGCCGGACGAGGAACAGATATTAAGCTTGGAGAAGAGGTAAAAGAACTTGGCGGGTTGCTGGTTTTGGGAACTGAGAGGCACGAGTCCAGAAGAATTGACCGTCAGTTGCGTGGAAGATGTGCCCGTCAGGGAGATCCAGGAGGATCAAGATTTTATGTGTCACTAGAGGATGACCTGATGAGACTATTCGCAAATCAAGGAGCATTGGCGAAAATGTTGGAGAAGTCATTTGGGGATGATGATATGCTCGAGCATGGAACTTTGGACTGGTCGATACAAAACGCCCAAAAAAAAGTGGAACAGCAAAATTATTCCATCCGCAAAAGGTTACTCCAGTATGATGATGTTTTAAATCGACAACGAGAAATTGTTTATTCCATTCGGAATGATGTACTACTTGAAGATGAGCCCAGTAAAATAATCTTTGAATTGGTTGAGGAGGAGTTGGATAGCCGCCTGGCATCAGTTCCAGTCGAGGAATTCGAGGCAGGTAATGTGGAGCAAATGCCACAACTTGAGTCATTTATAGCGTCGTGGTTGAATGTTACATTTCCGTTGTCCGCAAAACTTGAAGAACTTACGGGGATCAGCTTTGAGAAAACGAGGGAACTTCTTTTTTCCAAAATCAAGTCTGCTTATGAAGCCAAAAGAAAACTTGAAGACCCGGAACAGATCTTATCACTAGAAAGATATGTGGTGGTTAACTCAGTTGATGTTCATTGGCAGGATCATCTCACTGAAATGGAAGAACTTAGGAGAAGCGTAGGTCTTCGAGGATATGGACAGAAAGATCCATTGAGTGAATATAAGAACGAAGCCTTTCGAGCCTTTGAGGAAATGATGGTGGGAATGAGATCCGAAGTTTGTTCCGGACTGTTCCGTTCTTCCACAAATCTCGCAGCTTTTGAGAATATGCTTTCTTCTTTGTCAGGAGTTGCTAAAACCACCGGCCCGGAAACGGGTAGTGCAGGGTTTGATCGCTTTGGACCCGCTCAGGGAGGAGGGGTGCCGGAGGCACAGGAATCTGAAGCACCCAAAATAGCTATGCCAGTTGTGCGGGATGCACCGAAGGTGGGCAGGAATGATCCCTGTCCCTGTGGAAGTGGAAAAAAGTACAAAAAATGTTGCGGGGCAGGGGTTGCCGCATAATCAATTTTCGAGGAATTCTGCAAGTTTACGCCAATCTGATGGAGATACTTGCTCGGGACGTAAGGATGGAGAAAGACCGCATTCATCGAGCCAATTCATAAGAGTCTTATAAACTGCGGTATTTTCTCGTTTTGCGAGTGATCCAAGTTGCTTGCGACGTTGTGTAAAAATACGGCGAATCAAGTTTCTTGCATTCCGTGAGAATAAGTATGCGGATTTGAGTAGATCCATTCGAATTAGCATCGAGTCAACTGCGGGAGCGGGGAAAAAGCATCGGCGAGAAACTGGATGTTTTTCAGTCAGGGAAAAAGCATTGGAAATGAATATGCTCAGAGCATGATACTCCTTGGTACCAATACCAGCCCAAATTCTTGCAACTGCTTCTTTCTGCATCATTAGAACCATTCTAAAGGGTAAATTTTCTGTGTTTAGCATTGATTCTAGCCAGGCAGATGAAATTGCATAGGGAAGGTTTGCCACAATCTGATAATTAGTGACGAAGGAGGGTAAGGTTCCTAATGGTTGCTTTACCGCATCGCCTTGCGTAATGAAAAGTTTTTTATTACTGACCGCTTTCTCCTCTGCTTCAGATAAGTTTTCTGCTAGCCTGCGATCAATTTCGACAACATGAACATTTTGTCCAAATTCCAGAAGCTTTCGGGTAAGAGTTCCCAGTCCGGGTCCAATTTCCACAACTTCTCCGGACGGATCGAGATTGGCTAGACGGATTGATTTATCTACGATATTTCCATCAATTAAAAAATTTTGGCCGAGTTTTTTTTTCGGGTGATGACCCAATTTCTCAAGCAAAGCAGTTGTTTCCGAAGGACTGAGTGACATACTGAATTTAAGGGTGTGGGCTTTACCTATTCCTCATCTTTCATTTCTTGAATGAATGATTCGGTGTCTTCAGCACGCATAAGAGCTTCCCCGCAAAGTACTGCATCTGCTCCTACATCCCTTACTCTCCAGGCGTCTTCAGGACATAGAATTCCGCTCTCGCTGACTTTAATTATTTCAGCGGGAATAAGTGGGAATAATTCCTCGGTCACAGAAAGATCGGTAACAAAACGAGCCAAGTCCCGATTATTCACCCCGATAATCCGGGGATTGTGTAGAATAGCTTTTTCGAGTTCCGCCTCGGTGTGAATCTCATAGAGACAGTCAATATTTGCATGGTCAGCACATTCACGCAGTCTTTTCAGTTCATCATCGCTGAGTGCCCGGACAATTAAAAGAATCGCTTGAGACCCAGCTTCCACGGCTTCAAGAACCTGAATTGGTTCAATCATAAAATCTTTTCTTATGGTAGGGGTGCTTCTTTGGTGCTGAGTCAGAAAGTCATTTACTTCCCAGAGATCTTCCATCTGTCCTCCAAAAAACTTATCATCAGTGAGGACTGATAATGCATCGGCTTTCGCATTTACATAAGCTCTTGCCTGTTCCACTGCGGAGGCGTTTTCTGCAATCATTCCGGCAGAAGGAGATTTTCTTTTGATTTCGGCAATAACTGACAATTCTTCAGGGTTAGCCAGAACATCTAGGAAGGAAGTTTTTCCCTGCAAACGTTTTCCCAGTTGATTGAGTTCATGATTGCTTACAGGTCTGATCTTCGGAGCGATTTCCTTGCGTTTCCACTCCATGATTTCATCAAGTTTATCCATAAAGGTTTAAGAGTTTAAGCCAGAAAGACTAGAATTAATTGCCAGTGACTGGTCTTCAATGCACAATGTCAAATAGTGAGCGAATTACAACGACTAATAGAAATAATGGCACATTTAAGAAGTCCTGAGGGGTGTCCATGGGATCAGGAGCAAACGCACAATACATTGTCAAGATGCCTTGTCGAGGAAGCTTCGGAAACATTGGAAGCGATTGATAATGAGGACATGGTGCTGCTCGAGGAAGAACTTGGAGATTTGCTTCTGCAAGTCATTTTTCATGCTCAGATTGCAAAAGAAAATGAGGTGTTTGATATTGAAGATGTTGCCCGTGGTATAGGAGATAAACTTATTAGAAGACATCCTCATGTTTTCGGAGACGAAAAGGGTTCCATTACTGAAGCGGATAAGGTGGTAGACCGATGGGAGGAGGTTAAAGCTGAAGAAAAAAAACATAGTGGAAAGGAGGGTAAGGAAAAGTCAATTTTCAAGGATTTACCACCACGCCTACCAGCCTTGTTGTTCGCCTATGATGTTTACAAAAGGGCCAATAAGGCAGAGATGGATGGACTCCTGTCTGTGAAAAGTAAACGAATAGAAAGTCTTTCTAATGAGCTAGATGCAAGAAGTGCCGGTAAAGCTCTTTTTGAACTGGTGGCAGCCTGCAGAAAGGCTGGTCTTGATCCTGAATCCTGTCTGCGAACTTTCGCTTCAAAGGAAGTGAAGGCTGTGGAAGAACAGATGAGGAAATAGATTAAAAACCACTATGAATAATCGTGGCTTGGTTGAGAGATTCCCTCTGGAAATCGGAGAGAGAACAATTTATTGTATTGTTAGAAAACATCCGAGGGCCAAGAGAGTTTCTGTTAGAGTATTATCAAGAAGTGAAGTGGTTTTGGTAGTCCCAGAAAAAGGTAGTTTGGGAAATGCCAAAGAGTTCCTCGTTAGCAAGAGGGAATGGATAGCCAAAAAAACATTTCAGTTGCCGGAAAGAGAGTCTTGGAAAAGTTTTTTTCGCAAAACTCCCAGTTTGTGGCTTGATCGAAAGGAAAGGAAATTATGTTGGGAATTCTCTCCTGACCGAAAGAAGATTACTTACCATGTGGAGAGTGATTTTATCCAGGCAAGTTTCCCGGAAGGTAATGATGAAGATGATATGCTATTCAGTCTTGTAGTAAAGTTAGCCACAATCTACCTTCCCCAGCGATTGGAGCTATGTGCAGAGAAGGTCGATGTTTCCTATGATCGTACCCGTGTAGGGAATCAGAGTTCACGATGGGGATCTTGTTCATCCCGCCGGGTAATCTCATTAAACTGGAGAATCTTACTACTGGATCACAATTTAGGGGAATATGTTCTGTATCATGAATTAGCTCATTTAAAACATATGAATCATTCTATTCATTACTGGCAATTACTGGAAGAATGGGTACCTGGTGCGAGGAAGTTGGACCAGGAGCTAAATAGGCAGGGCAGGCGATTGATGCTATTGGGTGAAAGTTGATCTTGAAATGTGGACTTGAGGATTTATTTGCTCGGAGCCAACCCCAGTTCCCATCCTCTTCTTCCGCCCAAAGAACGAAGGAACGGCATGGCAGGACTATCATCCTCCCCGACATCTACCGGGGTAACTCCGTCATTTCCATAGCGTGCATTGATTGCCAGACCTAATTCGAAGGCGATTTTGACAAGTTCTTTATTACCTGAAAACGCAGCTGCATGCATCATGGTGTATCCATCCTTTGCCTTCAGCATTGGGTTCGCTTTCTTGGATAAGAGAAATTTTACGACATCAATCTTCCCTGAAACGGTTGCAATAATGATAGGGGTTGCCCCAAAAGCATCCCGTGTGTCGACCTTATTTCCGTTTTTGAGCAATTTTTTAATCTCTTTAAGATCACCTTTTCCTGCAGCCGCGTGAAGGGGATGATTATTTTTAACCTTAAGGTCTCCAAGAAGATCGAGTATTTGCATATGACCACCTGCAGAAGCCAAATCATAAAGGTTTGATCCATGAATGTCTTTGGCGTGTGGATCAGCCGATAATGAAAAGAGAATTTCGAGCAGATCTTTTTCACCACGCAAAGCCGCGGTCATGGCAGGGGGTTCACCTTCGTCGGTTCTCGCATTTACATCTGCACCATCTTCAAGAAGAATTTCCGCCGCCTTAAGATTTCTTCCCCAAGCAGCGCTGTGTAGGGGAGTGGAAAAGTGTTTGCTGCGAACATTTGGATTCCCACCGTTACTGAGAAGATAATCAACGAACCTGGCGTTTCCTTTGTAAGCTGCATAATGAAGGGGAGAATGTCCAAAATGATCATTTGCATTTATTAATGCACCGTCCTGCACGGTCTGTTGGAGGAAATTAAAATCGTCCTGGGCAATTGCCTGATAAATAAAGGCATTCTTTTGATCAATAATTTCTTGTCCGATCAGTTCACAAATCGACTCTAATGGATTTTGGCTAAGATTTTGAAAGCGAAAACTTAGGGTAATCTGATTGTTTGCTTTATATAATCTGGCTTTGGCAATTTTTTCTATCCATCCTAGGGTTTTGAAGTATTTAAAAGGCAGGTTCCGGTTTTTTCTAACGGATTGGGTTAGCGGTAGGACATCCACATCAATGGCTAGTTGGTGGCTCCCGAGAAATTCTTTCCGCCCTTTGGAAAGGGGGCGGATTGGTTTGTCGGAATTTATTTCTCTCTTGTAGTCAGGCGTCGCCACCCAAAGTGAATTGTCTTTCTCAAAGACTTCAATTCCTTTCAGCCTGAGTATCGAGCCAATGGGATTTGATGATTCCAACCCGATGGCAATTTGCCGCCTCAAAAGGGGGTCGGTCACTCCCAATGATCCGATAAATGAAGGATTTAATCTGACCTCGCCCTCGGGTATTCTTTCATTTGGAGGGATTACTTGAGGCGTAAAACCTCCGAGAGAGAATGCAAAACGACCATCAGATGCAGAAAAAATTTGATCTGCAGTCAAATTCAAGCCCGGAATGGTAAATTCGCTGACATCTTGGTTTTGAAGCAATGAACCAAAAAAAGTCTTAAATAGATTGGTCGTAAAAACTTGGACTGATTTTCTATCAAATCGAAAACTTGCAGCAACTGGAGAATCTCCTGGCAAAAGGTCAAGTAACTTGGAATTTGCAGATTCTAGATCAGTTGAAATAGAGTTATCTTCAGAATAGTCCGCAAATTCGACTTTTATATGACCGGGGGTTGAGCTTAGGTGAATTCCACCGGATGAGTTGGTGACCCAATTGTTTGCGGAGAGCATATCGCTCCATTGGCTACTCCCTCCAAATAGTTCTAAAAGGCGGCCTATTCCTGAGCCGTCAAAGTAGATTGAGATATCCTTGAGGGAGGAAAGGTGGTTATTGAGGCTGTTGGGTAGCTTGGATAAATCTTTATTTATGGAAAAAGAATCAACTATTTTATCAAGGTAAACATCATTTGGAATTTTATTATTACCTGTTGTGGACTGGATGATTATCATGATGTAGGCAAATTTCCCTTTTCTTCCAATCTCGTAAGGAACTTTGTCAGATCCATATCTGGGAAAAAGGCTTGGTTTTTCTGACAGTCCTAAATTTTCTGCAGTGTTTGATAAAATAACATCGAATAATTTGGTGTCCTTAATTGACGCAAACCCGCCAATTACAGGATCCGGCCTTTTACTGCCTTCCAGTCTAGCAAACACATGTAAAGGGAGGTTAAGATTTAAGCCGCTCGCGTTGGCATCAATTAAAAATTCTTTTACAGATGGATTGGCGGTACTAAAACTTTCCAGAAGAGGAGACCATGTTACTGAGTTTCTAAGGTTGGATTTTTCAAAAATACTTTTGGCCTTTAATGACAGTAAAATAAAGGAATCAGTTGGAATTGCACGAGCATTGTTTGGAAAAGCGGAGGCAGAAAAAAACGGGAAAATAAAGATGCAGAATATAACCGACTTAGAAATAAAGTAATTGGAAATTTTGAACATTATAAGAACTCAGGTTAATTTAAGACTAGGTGAGGTCAAATTATCTTTCCAGAGAACCAATTTAATCGTAAAAACAATCCAACATGTTTACCGGAATTGTAGAAGGAACAGGCAAAGTGATTTCACTTGAAGAGGAATCGGATTCTTGGTGTTTAAAGCTCCAGTTGCCATTCGATACCCAAAATGGGTTGGAGGCAGGTTCGAGTCTGTCAGTAAACGGTTGCTGTCTAACCTTTCGAGAGCATGGGGGGCAGTATGGTTTGTTTGACTTGCTGGATGAAACCCTTGCAAGGACGAATCTTGGCGAGCTAAAGGGGGGAGATCTGGTCAATCTGGAAAGATCTGTAACCGGAGATGGAAGAATGGGTGGTCATTTTGTTACCGGACATGTTGATACCGTAGGAACCGTTGATATTTTTGAGGAACGTGGAAAGAACTTATATCTAAGGGTTTTGATTCCTTCAGAATATTCCCGCTTCCTAGTGGACAAGGGATGTATCGCGTTAGACGGATGTTCACTAACGGTTTGTGAAGTAGAGACAGATTCATTTGCTATATGGTTAATACCCCACACCCTTGGGAAAACAAATCTCAAGAATAGGAGAAGGGGGGATTCTCTAAATCTAGAATGTGACATACTGGCGAAATATGTTGAGAAATTTACTCTTCCTTTGATTGAACGAAGAAAACCATGAACATCGCAACAGCGACCAGAGCACTGTTGGATGAGTTGGTTCGGATGCGAACGGAAGGAACTGAGCGAATTTACATAGATGAAAAAACAATTCGAGATTTGGAGCTTTTACTAAATAGCAATGCTGCTTCAACTGATTCTGGAAATGAATCTTCGGATGTCTCTAGAGAGCGAACTGCAAAAGATTCATTAGGAAGCGAAATAAAGCAGAAAAAGGACATAACTATAACTGATCATCCTTCCACAATCGTAAAACCGTCAAAAGAGGTGGAATCAAAACTACCATCCCCTCCCATTCTTGATATTCCCAAGGGGGATAAGTCTGAGCAATGGAAATGGTTGGAGGATAAAGTACTTAATTGTGAGACTTGTAATTCAGAACTTAACCCTAATGGCAAGATTGTCTTTGGTCAGGGAAATTTGAATGCAGATTTGTTCTTATGTGGTGAAGCACCAGGAGCAGATGAGGAAATAGAAGGTATGCCATTTATTGGACCTGCAGGGGAACTTTTAATCAAAATTCTGAATGCGATGGGTTTAGAGCGAGAAAAGGTATATCTTGGAAATATTCTCAACTGGCGACCTAGGCATAACCAAAGCTATGGCAATCGCCCCCCGACAAAAGAGGAGATAAATTTCTGTCTTCCTTACCTCAAGGCACAATTAAAAATTGTTCAGCCTAAAATTATAGTCGCACTGGGTAAGACTGCAACAGACGGCTTATTGGGACATGATCCGAAAAGACGTTTAAGTCATGTAAGAGGAAAGTGGTACGAATTTTCAGGAGCACCGATGATGATTACCTATCATCCATCTTATCTGCTTCATAATCCAAGCAAAACGAGTAAGCGAAGGGTTTGGGAAGATTTTCTTCTGGTCATGGAAAAGCTTGAAATGGAAATCAGTGAGAAGCAAAGAGGATTTTTTCTTTAGTTTGATATGGTGAATACGAGCCTGCTTATATTAGGAGGAAATCCACCATCCGAAGATCTTCTTTTTTACAGAGTTGAAGATGCCGATCACAAAATAGCTGCGGATGGTGGACTTATTCCTTTTTTGAATGCAGGAGAGTGTCCAGATGTACTAGTGGGTGATTTTGATTCTGTTCATGATGTCAATGAGTTGGACAAGAAAT
>MDTB01067987.1_pt1 | contig 22628 bp, 18 predicted proteins | sample 811161 | NCBI WGS metagenome assembly MDTB01 (sample SAMN05326650, study PRJNA326480) | marine metagenome | isolation source: seawater | place: Mediterranean Sea | collected 2009 | reverse complement strand
CCGGTAGTTCATCGCAAACCTAGGACAACCTGAAGAGCCCGCAAGTGCTGGGTTCAGATAAATTGGGTTTGAGAAGAACTGCGTAAACGTAGGATCTTGTGAGCGCACCGAATTAAGGTTCGTTGTCGAGAGACAAGCGATCACAAAAACAAATAGGATTAATTGCTTTTTCTTCACACAATTGAGTTTAGTCACGAACAATCTTAACGTGATTATAGTTTGTAAGGTTACAAATATCGTATATTAATTGTAATAATTTGAATAATTTGGCGTTTTTTAGACTATCAATTCAATTGTTTCATTCGGATTATGAATAAGATCTTATTTTTCTCTTTATCTCTTTTTTCTCTCAGCTTTTCATTTTGTCAAGATTTTATAGAGCATATTAAATGGAACAATCCAATTTCTTTGGAGAATGGTGAAAATTCATTTTTGGCTCCGAATTTTGAAAAAGTCCACTATGATAATGGTATACCAAGATTTTTCAGCAAAAAGATTTTAAAGGATAAGGGGCTTAAGGTTCAATCTGTTCAATACATCACAGAAAACGCCTCAAAATCAGATAAAAAGTACTTGCAAGATCTTGAAATACAATTGACCAAGGAAAATTCTTTAGACGTAAAGTTTACATACAGCGCACACAGGCCCTTCCTCGTGGTGTCCGGTATTCCGTTCATAAAAGAAGCTGGTCAACTCAAAAGAGTCACCTCGATCAAAATAAAGGCTTACAAAGAGGTGCTTGCTATTAATAAAGATTTTGTCGCTGAGTCAGTATTACAAAACGGATCAGGTGAGTGGTATAAGATTGCGCTTCAAAATGACGGAATATATAAGATTGATTATGACTTTCTCTCATCTATGGGGATTGACATGTCTAATCTCAACCCTCGAGATGTACATGTTTTCGGTAATGGAGATGGCAAACTACCCGAGTTAAATAGTGTGTATCGGACCGATGATTTGGCGCAGAACTCGGTTCAATATTTTGGTGCTGCGGATAATGTTTTTAATCAAAACGACTTTATTCTGTTTTACGGTTGGGGGCCTAATAGATGGCGTGCCAATGGAACAGGAGAATTTAACCAGATCAAAAATATTTACACCGATTATTCCTATTATTTTATCAATATTAATTCCGATAGACCATCAGCGGAAATCACAACAAGTCAGATTATAACGGATCTACCAGATGAAACAATTACTACTTATGACTACCGTGCATGTTACGAAAACGACTTGATTTCCTTATTGGGTGGCGGACAGCGTTGGTATGGTGAGCTATTTGATATCGATTTAGAACAAACATTCAATTTTTCGATTCCGAATATAGCCAATAGTCCAGTTAATTTTAAAACTTCTATTGCTACAAATGCGACGAGTGGGGCAGGAACATCCCAAAGATACTCTGTGAATGGATTGACCTTATCAGAGTCCACACTACCCTATACATCAATTGATTTTGTTAGGTCTTCCCAAATTTTTTCATTGTCAAACCCTAGCTCAGGATCAATACCATTAAAAATTACGATTCAGAGGAACAGTCCGAGCGTAATGACTTATTTGGATAGAATACAGTTAAACGCAAAAAGGAACCTTGTTTTTTACGGAAGCCAACTTGGCTTTAGAAATTTAACAGGACCCCAAAGTGGTTTAGGGAATTTTCAGCTTTCAAATTTCCCCAGTACCGGATTTATTTGGAGCCTTGACGATCGACACCATCCTAAAATTATTTCTGGTATTGCATCAGGTAGCAACTATGAGTTTATTGATTCATTGGGATACAAGGAATATATCGCCAGCAATGGTGGAACATTTTTTAGTCCTGAATTTATTGCACCCGTTGACTATCAAAATTTGCATGCTTTACCGCAAGCGGACTATCTAATTGTTACCCACCCCAACTTCAAAACACAAGCGGACCGTTTGGCAGATTTGCACCGTAGCCAAGGTTTGACTGTGCATGTAGTGACGACAGGTCAGATTTATAATGAATTTAGTTCAGGAGGACCTGATGCAGTTGCCATAAGATCTTTTGCTAAAATGTTTTATGAGCGTTCCCAAGCAAATCCTGAAACTGCACCAAAATACCTTTTGCTATTCGGGGATGGTACATATGATCCGAAAAATAGGGTTCCCGACAATAATAATTTTGTATTAACCTATCAAGTTGCGAGCAGCGAAAATCATATTTCAGCTCTAGTAACAGATGACTTTTTTGGTATGTTAGATGATAATGAGGCAATAGCAGGTGGAGATTTACTAGATATTGGTATAGGTCGCATACTGGCCTCAACAATTACACAAGCCGAGCAACAAGTGGATAAAATCGAACACTACATGAATAACGGTTCTGATTTGTTTGCCAACGCAGGTGCGTCTTGTTGCCTTGAGGATAACTCATTAAATACCTTTGGTGATTGGCGTCAGAAATATGTTCAGGTCGCTGATGACGAGGAATCAGGCTACTTCATCAATAATGATACAGAACCTCAATACCTCTACACCAAGGAAAACCACAATGAAATGAATTGTGACAAGCTATATCTTGATTCTTATCCACAGCAGACAAGTGCGGGTGGCCAAAGGTATCCAGAGATTGTCTCGGCCATATCAAATCGAATTCAGAGAGGCGCTTTGGTTTTCAATTATGTCGGTCATGGAGGGGAAGTAGGGCTTGCGGAAGAGCGCGTTGTTACAATTCCTCAGATAAATTCATGGAATAATATTAATGCTTTGACACTTTTTGTATCTGCGACTTGTGAGTTCACCAAATACGATGATCCCGCGCGTATTTCGGCGGGAGAATGGGTTTCTCTTAATCCAAATGGCGGGGCAATCGCACTAATGACCACTACGCGTTCTGTATTTTTTGGGGTGAATACAACAACGGGTAACAAGTTTTTTCAAAATGTCTTTGACCGCAATCCAGATGGAACTCCATTGGCTTTTGGTGACATCGTAATGCGTACTAAAAATGAAACAGGTTCGAGCGATAATAAAAGAAGTTTTACGCTGATTGGTGACCCTGCGCTGAAGATTGCATTGCCTGACCTAAATGTTGTTACGGATAGCATCAATGGGATTTCTCCAGAGCTTGCAATAGACACAATAAGAGCATTGAGCAAGGTTGTCATGAAGGGGCATATTGAGGACCATTTTGGGAACCCAATTACAGGATTGAATGGTGTTCTTACTCCTTCAATATTTGATAAAATTAAATTACAAACAACGCTAGGACAGGATCTCTACTCTCCAGAGATTGAATACGAATTACAAAGAAATGTCATTTACAAAGGAAAGGTTTCTGTCACCAATGGTGCATTTGAGTTTTCTTTTGTTGTACCAAAGGATATTTCATTGAATTATGGAAAGGGAAAAATCAGCTATTATGGCTTTGCAGATCAAATAGACGCCGGTGGTTATGACACCTCTGTTGTAATTGGTGGTATTGATCCAAATGGAATTTCAGATGCCGTTGGTCCAGAGGTCACATTGTTTATGAATGACGAAAATTTTGTTGCTGGTGGCCAAACAGATTTTGAGCCTATTTTATTGGCAAAAATATTCGATGAGAATGGTGTAAATACTGTTGGGAATGGCATCGGTCACGACATTACAGCCATTTTAGATGGAAATTCCTCAGAACCATTTATTTTAAATGATTTTTATGTAGCTGACCTAGATTCTTATCAATCTGGGGAAATCCGTTTCCAATTCGATGGTCTGACACCAGGACCTCATACACTAGAATTCAAGGTTTGGGATGTCAATAATAACTCTTCAAAAAGTACCATAGACTTTGTGGTTGTTGATAATGAGAATTTAGTGCTTCAAAATGTGTTGAATTATCCCAACCCTTTTACAACCTCAACTGAGTTCATGTTTGAGCATTCCTTTGCTTGTAATGAATTAGAGGTTCAAATTCAGATTTTTACTGTTTCAGGTCGATTGGTACAAACACTAAACGAAATCATTCCCACTCAAGGTTTTCGGGTGAGTCAAATATTTTGGGATGGGAAAGACAATTATGGTGATCAATTGGCAAAAGGAGTCTATATTTACCGCGTGAAAGTAAAAGACACAAGTGGTCAAACGGCAGAAAAAACAGAAAAATTAGTCATATTGAAATAAGCGCAACAATAAAACTTCCTCTTTTGCGTATATTTACTACCGATTTTATAGAATTTATGAAGAACCTATTTTTATCCTTTATTTTGGTTTCCTTTTCCTTGACTGCTTTTGCTCAGCCAACAGGTGGTAGCGGGGTTACCGATGAGGATTTACAATTGAATACAATTACTACTGCCTTGCCTTTCATGTCGATAACGCCTGATTCAAGAGCTGGCGGAATGGGAGATGCAGGTACAGCATTAAGTCCTAACTCCACATCTGTCTATTGGAATACATCAATTTTAAGCTTTTCTGACCAAACTTCGGAGGTTAGCCTATCTTATACACCGTGGTTACGTCAGTTGACCAACGATATTCATCTTTCCTACTTATCTGGATACTATAAAATTAACAAGTCCCATACGATTGGTGGTGCCTTGCGCTATTTCAGTTTAGGAGAGATTACCTTTACGGATGCCTCTGGTAATGTGATTCGTGATGATAAACCTAGTGAGTTTGAAATTACAGGTGCTTATGCCTTTCGTCTTTCGAATAGGTTGAGTCTCGGAATCAATGGAAAGTTTGCCTACTCCAATCTTACGGGAGGGTTGACTGTTGGAGGCGTAAATACAAAACCTGGTGTTGTTGGTGCGGCAGACCTTTCTTTTACCTATTACAACGATAACGCGAAAATCGGTAACCTTGACGGGGTATACACCTTTGCGACGACGATTAACAATATCGGAAACAAGGTTGCCTATTCGGAGTTAGCAACTAGAGATTTCATACCCATGAATTTAAAGATTGGGAATAGCTTCCTAGCTAATTTCGATGCTTATAATAAAGTGACTTTTTCTTTGGATCTTCAAAAACTATTGGTTCCTACACCTCCTAGTTATTATTTTGATGGCCAAGATTATATTATGACTTCAGGACTGAATCCTGATGTGGGTGTGATCAATGGTATGATTCAATCTTTCTACGACGCTCCAGGTAACGTAGTTGTCGATGAGGATGATGTCCCTGTTGCGGATGCTGACGGAAACTATGAAGTTGTTAAAGGTACTAGGTTCAGAGAGGAGTTGTCAGAAATAAACATTGCATTCGGAACTGAATGGTGGTATAATGACGTTTTTGCCGTGAGGGGGGGTGTTTTCTTTGAAAGTAAAAATAAAGGAAACCGTCAATTCATGAATCTTGGAGCAAGTCTTAAGTACAATATGTTTGCGATTGACTTTTCATATTTAGCCTCTTTGAATGGTCGTCAGAGTCCATTGGCAAATACATTGCGATTTACCGTTCGTTTGTATTTGGACCAAGCAGGAGCGACAGGAGAATAATTACATTTTTCTGCGATAATTTTCTATCTTTTAGTGTTCATAAATTGTTAGTCTTACCTTACGCACTTTATTTATATTTGTAATATGAAATTTAATCCTGAATATTCTAGTAAAGAAACTTTATTGGCGCTATATCAAAAGCCATTATTGGAGCTTGTTTTTGAAGCGGCAACAATTCATCGTAAACACCACAACCCCAGAGAAGTCCAAATGTCTTCCTTATTGAGTATTAAAACCGGAGGTTGTCCTGAAGATTGCGGTTATTGTCCTCAGGCCGCTCGATATCATACCGATGTTGATGCTGAGGGAATTATGAAGGTTGATGATGTACTAGAGCAAGCAAAGAATGCCAAAGCAAATGGTTCATCAAGATTGTGTATGGGTGCTGCTTGGAGAGAGGTTAAAGACAATCGTGATTTCGACAAGGTTGTTGAGATGGTTCAAGGTGTAAACGATATGGGTATGGAGGTTTGCTGTACACTAGGAATGATGAATGAAAACCAAGCAAAACGACTTAAAAATGCAGGTTTATTTGCCTACAATCATAATTTAGATAGCTCAAAAGAATTTTATTCTGATGTCATTTCTACGCGTGAATATGAGCAGCGATTAGATACAATAGACAATGCGAGAAAAGCGGGTATTTCTGTTTGTTCAGGAGGTATTATTGGGATGGGTGAAACGGAAGAGGACCGGATCGGTCTTTTAATGAGTTACATGGAAATGGAAAACCCACCTGAGTCCATTCCTATCAATGCATTGGTTGCTGTTGAGGGTACACCTCTAGAAGATCAGAAACCTATTGAACAGTGGGAACTTATAAGAATGGTAGCTACTACTAGAATAGCTTTTCCGGGGTCAATTGTCCGTCTTTCAGCAGGACGTACGAAAATGTCAATGGAGGCACAAGCGCTATGTTTTATGGCCGGTGCGGGTTCTATCTTTGCCGGAGACAAGTTATTGACTACACCAAATCCTGAGTTTAATGAAGACAAAGAGATGTTTTCTATTCTTGGTCTAGTAGCAAAAGAATCATTTGCAGATGGGGAACAACCTACCACTAATCCAGATCCAATTCTTATAGAAAAGAAAAGAATAGCAGCGGAAAGAGAAGCGGCTTATGCCCAAGCCAAATTGAATAAATCAAACAAATCTTTCTCACCTAGAATGGTGAATAAAGTTGAAACTTTAGATGAATGAGAGACTGCTAAAAAAGCTTCTCAAGCGTAAGGAATTAGGAAACTTCAGAACATTACAAATACCTGAGGCAGGGATTGATTTTTTTTCAAACGATTATTTGGGACTTTCAAAAGTAGCAACCAGTAATTCTAAATTGGAATGCAACGGTTCAACAGGTTCTCGATTGCTTTCGGGCAATAGCATTATTGCAGTGGAATGTGAATCAATATTGGCAGCTCATTTTGAGGCTGAGTCAGCATTGGTATTTGGTTCAGGGTACGTTGCTAATTTGGGTCTTCTATCTGCCGTCTTACAGCGTGGTGATTTGGTGTTTTATGATCAGTATATACATGCGAGTTCCAGAGATGGCATTCGTTTATCGATGGCGGATTCAGTTTCATTTAAACACAATGATGTTTTAGACCTTACAAACAAACTTGCTAGTAGTAATTCACAATGTAATTATGTGCTTATCGAATCTTTGTATTCTATGGATGGTGATTTGGCTCCACTTATAGAGATCGCATCAATTTGTGATGAGCACAATGCATATTTGATTGTTGACGAAGCTCATGCCTGCGGTGTATATGGAGAAATGGGAAAGGGTTTGTGCTATCAAAACAATATCTTACCTCAAATTTTTGCACGCATTATTACCTTTGGTAAGGCATATGGCTCCCATGGTGCGGCAGTTTTAGGTGCTGAATCTTTGAAAGCGTATCTCGTCAATTTTTCTAGGTCGTTTATTTATTCAACAGCCTTACCACCTTCGAATTATGAAGATATTTCTAACCATGTTAGGCTCGAAGAGCTAAATGAATTGCGTTCTAATTTGCAGAGCAATGTGTCCTATTTCAGAGCATTATGTAAGGTCTTACCATTTCTATCTGATGAGACTTCGCCTATTCAGATTTTAGAATATGCAAATCCTTTGGAGCTTGAAGAGGTCGTATGCAGACTAAAGGATAACTCTATATATAGCAAGGGAATTTATCCTCCAACGGTACCAGAAGGAAAATCTAGATTAAGGCTTTGCATACATGCCTTTAATACAAGAAAAGAATTGGAGGTTTTGGCCAGATGTCTTCAGCAATAGCTTTTTATTTGCTATCCTCCGAAGTCGTCGAACCTTACATTCTCATCTGGAATTCCCCAGTCATCACACATTTTGATAACAGCTTGATTCATGAGTGGAGGTCCACAAAAATAGACTTCTAAATCTTCTGGCGCCTCATGCTTAGACAAATACTGATCCATTACCACTTGGTGTACGAAACCTGAGAAACCATCACCTTTTTCATCCTCACAGCTCTCTTTATTCACCCAATTATCTTCCGGTAAAGCGTCAGAAAGTACTAAGTAGAATTTGAAGTTTGGAAATTCTTTTTCTAAATCTCTGAAGTAGTGTATGTAGAATAATTCAGCTCGAGACCGTCCTCCATACCAAAAGGTCACTTTGCGGCCTGTCTTTAATGTTTTAAATAATTCATATAAGTGTGAACGCATCGGCGCCATTCCAGCACCACCACCAATGTAGAGCATCTCAGAATCAGAATCATTGATGAAGAATTCCCCATAAGGTCCTGATATTGTTACTTCATCTCCTTCTTTGAGACCGAATATATATGAAGACGCAATACCTGGATTAATATCAGCCCATTTATCATTTGCTCTGTCCCATGGCGGAGCAGCAACCCGAACATTTAACATGATTTTTCTACCTTCTGCAGGATATGACGCCATTGAATAAGCGCGAACGACCTCTTCTTTATTATTCATCACTAAGTCACGCATGGCAAACTTACCCTCGGACCAGTCTTTTTCAAATTTATTAGGTTCTCCTGGATGGTCTTGCGGATGTGCTGTAATATCCATGTCTGCAAATTTTACTTGCGTTTCAGGTATATTGATTTGAATATATCCACCTGCTTTATAATTCATGTCTTCCGGTATATCGACTATAAACTCTTTGATATAGGTCGCAACGTTGTAGTTTGATGATACTTTTGCTTTCCACTCTTTAATCCCTAATACCTCTTCTTCAATATGAATTTTCATATTTTCCTTCACCTTTACCTGGCAACCAAGACGATGATTCGAAGCAATTTCTTTTCTCGAGAAGTGCGGGGCTTCCGTAGGTAGGATTTCCCCTCCACCTTCATTCACCTGACAAATACATTGAACACAGGTTCCACCTCCTCCGCATGCGGAAGGTAGAAATATACCAGCGCTTCCAAGGGTTCCTAATAATGTCCCTCCGCCGTCTACTTCTAGCGTTTTTTCTCCATCATTAATATCGATGATCAGCTTCCCTTTTGGAGATATTTTTGCTTTTACAAATAAAAGCATTGAGGTCAATAATAAAATGACCGTTAAAAATGCGATTAATGTTGTGATCAGAATCGTTCCCATAATTAGTTGATGTTGTTTTCTTGTTTATTATCAATCATAGTTGTGATTGGCTCAGTCTCCTCAGTGCTAGCTTCTTTTCCATATTTTATACCCATGAAACTCATGAAAGCCATTCCCATAAGTCCTGTTACAATAAATGTAATACCCAGTCCCCTGAGTGGACCTGGCACATTTGAGTAGCGCAGTTTTTCGCGAATTGCGGCAATCGCCACAATAGCAATAAACCAACCTATTCCAGAACCTAAAGAAAAAGCAGTTGCATCTAGTATTGTAGAGTACTGACGCTCTTGCATGAATAAAGCTCCTCCCAAAATAGAGCAATTTACTGCAATAAGTGGTAAAAATATACCTAGTGCACCGTATAAGGCCGGTGCGAATTTCTCTACAAGCATTTCAACCAATTGAACTATTGATGCAACAACGGCAATGTACATGATGAAGGATAGAAAACTAAGGTTTAATTCCGCGTATTCTGTTCCCAACCAGGACAAAGCTCCTTCTTTTAAAACATAATTCTCAAGAAGAAAGTTCACAGGTACGGTAACTGTTAGTACAAAAATAACTGCTGCCCCGAGGCCGACTGCCGTTTTTACTGTTTTTGAAACAGCTAGGTAGGAACACATGCCCAAGAAATATGCGAAAATCATATTCTCGGAAAAAATAGCCTTTACAAATATATCAAGAGTGCTTTCCATAATTCTTTGTTTTAATGTTCTTCAATTAATGCTGTATTCCTTGAGCGTTGCACCCAAATAATGATACCCACAATAATTAATGCCATAGGAGGTAAAATCATGAGGTTGTTATTTTGGTACCCCATTGCATACAATCCAGATTCTTCTCCCGGTAGAGAATTTCCAAAAATGGGGATTCCCATCAATGAACCAGATCCAAATAGTTCTCTAAATACGGCGACGATGATTAAAATTGCACCATAGCCCAATCCATTTCCAAAGCCATCGAGAATTGATGGCCAAGGTTTATTTGCCATTGCAAATGCTTCAAGGCGGCCCATAATAATACAGTTGGTAATAATTAATCCTACGAACACGGAAAGTTTCGCAGATATATCTGGTGAAAAGGCTGCTAAAACTTGGTCTACAATAATTACAAGAGATGCCACAACCAATAATTGAACAATGATACGAATCCTAGAAGGAATTAAATTTCTCAACAAAGAAACAATTAGGTTACCCATGACAATCACGAAAAGGACTGACATAGACATTACAATAGCTTGGCTCACCTGAACTGTAATGGCAAGTGCAGAACAAATACCTAAAACCTGAATGGTAACAGGGTTATTGTCTGTCAATGGGTCTGTGATCAGCTTTTTGTTTTTCTTCGAAAATAATGGCTCGGTAGATTTCTTTTCAGCACTCATATTATTTTGAATTTAGGTTCTTAAAATAGTTCGAATAAATTTTCAGACTTCGGTTGACCATTTCTTCCACACCTTTGGAAGTAATTGTTCCTCCTGTAATGCCGTCTACTTTGCTAGGGTCAGTAGAGCCTGAATTGTCCTTTACAACTTCATATTTTTGAAAATTACCATCAGTATCGCTAATTTCAGATTTCTTCCATCTGTCCATAAAGAATGGTTTGTTTATTTCAGCTCCTAATCCTGGTGTTTCTGTCTTATGGTCAAATGATACGCCTAGAATCGTTCTCATATCTTCTTCCAAACATATATAACCCCAAATAGGACCCCAAAGGCCTTTTCCTACAACCGGAATAATAAATCGTGATGCACCTGATTTATCTTGTGCTTTAAATAATGGAAATTTCTTGTCATTTTCAGCAAGGTTTTTATCTCGATATTCTTTTTTGATGTCTATCTCAAATGCTTCTTCTCCCATCGAAACCTCTTCTCCTGAATTGTTTAAAATAACCGCTTGACTGAGATCCACGTATTTTGTGAATTCAGCTTCAGCGTTTGTTCGATCAATTCCTTCTTTTTCAACATCCATCATTGCTGACAAAATATCGATTTGCTTTTTAACGCGAATATTCCCTTCTTGCCGAGGCCTTAGACCCTCTGCGAGCGAAGCAAGAATAACGCCGAGTACGACGACTAGTGCAATCGCAAATCCAAAAGTGAACCCATTTGATTCTTTATTGAGTGCCATAATTATGCTGTTTTTAATCTTTTAAGTCTTCTATTGATGTTTGCCTGAACAATGTAGTGGTCAATGATTGGGGCCATAACATTCATGAAAAGTATAGCTAAAAATACACCTTCAGGATAAGCTGGATTGAGCACACGAATCATAATAGCTAAAAACCCACCAAAAAATCCATAAATAATTTTGCCGTTCGCAGTTTGCGATGCAGTTACAGGATCCGTCGCCATAAATACAGCTCCAAAAGCAAATCCACCAATAATCAAATGATAAAAGGCTGGAAGATCTAAATATGGATTTCCTCCTATCGCGTTTAGTAATAGTCCCATGATGAAACCACCTGCAAAGAAGGATAATATAATTCTCAAGGATCCAACACCAGTAAGTACAAGAAGAAGTCCTCCAATCAGACAAGCCATCGTAGAGGTTTCACCAATAGAGCCAGGAATCATTCCCATAAAGGCCTCCCAAGCGCCATACTCGTTTGAGAAGTTTTGAACAGCCATACTTGACTGTACTGCTTCACCAGCGACAGTTGCTTTGTCAGACATGAAAGAGGCTAAATCTCCTAGGGCAGTTGCTCCTGAAAATCCATCTAAATCTGCGGCATTGGTATTCATTTTTTCTCCCAATCCTGACATCCAAACTTTGTCACCCGACATTGAGGTAGGATAGGCAAAAAACAAAAATGCACGAGCTGTCAATGCTATATTTACAACGTTCATTCCCGTTCCTCCAAAAATCTCTTTACCTATAATGACTGCAAATGCTGTCGCCAAACCAACCATCCACAAAGGAACATCTGCCGGCATCGTCAAAGGAATAAGCATCCCCGAGACCAAGAAACCTTCGTGAAGTGAATGCCCTCTTAGCATTCCGAAAACAAATTCGATTGTTAACCCAACACCGTATGAGACCACTACTACGGGTAAAACAATAGTTAGGCCCATTAAGAACTTAGCGCCCATTTCTGCAAAATAGGGTATATCTCGGTTTCCTTCAGCGACAGCCATTTCCCAATGTCCAGTATTATAAATACCGAAAATTAAACAGGGTATCAGGGCGATTACAACTGTAAACATCGTACGTTTCAGGTCAACCCCATCGCGAATGTGCGTTCCTTTTGTTGTTACGAGTTTTGGCGTAAAAGCAAAAGTTGCAAGTGTCTCAAATAATGGATTCCATTTCTCGTATTTACCACCTTTGATAAAGTGGGGCTCCATTTTGTGTAAATATTTCTCTAAAAATTTCACTGATTCAGTATTTAGTTTACATACATTCGCTAGCAATTAAGTCTAGCCCTTGTCTTATTTTTTCTTGAATATTAATTTTTGTTGTGCACACATATTCGCAGAGTGCAAAATCTTCAGGAGCTACCTCGTAAATCCCTAAATTTTCCATTCCATCGATATCATCTGTAATTGCGGCCTTAGTAAGCTGAACGGGAAGTATGTCAAATGGAAATACACGTTCAAGCTCACCCGAAACGACAAACGCCCTTTCTTCTCCGTTTGTATTTGTATCTAATCGAAACTTTTTGCTTTTTGGCAATAAAAATGTCGGAAACAATCTTGAGTTTGAAAATTTATCAAAACCATGTCCTAGCCATCCACTCGTCAAAAAGAATTTATATTCATTCCCTTCTGGTATTACACTAATTTGATTGTGGTAGAAACCGAAATATTCGGTTAAACTTTTTCTGTCACCTGTTAGCACATTTCCTGAGATATAACGTACGTTTTCATGGTCAACGGAATTTTTAACGAGTGATTCCATTACTGTTCCCCGTGTTACATTAAGATAAGTAGGTGATTGGACCTCTGAACCTGTGAGGGCGATTTTCCTGCTTGAATCAACGGAACCTGAACCCAGTAATTTTCCAATTGCAGCAACTTCTTGAATGTTCATTGACCAAACAAATTCTCCCTTGTTCACGGGATCTATATGATGAATCTGTGTTCCAATATTTCCAGCTGGATGCAATCCATCGAAGCTATGATGCGTTACTCCTTTGATTTCGGTAAAGTTTGAGTTTGGCTTACTGCTTAGATGAACTTTACCTTCCATTAGGATAGATAGCGCATCAAATCCTTTTTGAAGGGCGTCCATTTCAGTGCTTAATATAAATTCATAGTCTGGCGCAAGCGGAGCCGAATCAAAAGATGAAACAAATAATCCCTTTGCCTTATTCTCAGGATCGGCAATAACATCCAAAGGCCGTTGCTTCATGGAGCTCCAGAATCCCGATTCTAGAAGAAGATTTTTTACCTCTTCTGCCGAATAGTCATTTACATTTTTTACCGTGAACTTCTTAGCTTCTTGCTTACCGTCTGTATCAATAAGAACATTGGTTATTCTTCTTTTCTCCCCTCGAACAATTTCTTTAACTTTTCCACTTACTGGGCTTACGAATTTTATCTTTTCTTTCTTTTTGTCGAAAAACAGAACATCACCTACTAGGACGGCATCACCTTCTTTGACAACCATTTTGGGTGTTAAACCATGAAAATCCAGGGGGGAAATCCCAACTGTTCCAGATACTGGAACTTCTTTTATTTCTTTTGTCGCTTCTCCTACAAGTCTGATATTCAGACCTTTTTTAATACTGATTGTATTGGACATGAAATTTGCAATTATAATTAGGTCACAAAATTACGAAATTCCCTTCCGTAGTAAGGTATTGAGAATATATTTTATGCACGTAAATAATAATTTAGAATTATTCTAAATAAAGACCCTTACTTAGCTTGGTAAATTTCAATAGCGGCTTTTAATTTATGATTATTTACGTTTTATGAATTGCGCAAAGTGTATTCATATATAGGAAATTATTGGGTAATATCAACAAAAGTTCAGTAATCATGAGGATATTTCAAAAGAATAAAATAACTTTATTTCATGGCGCGTACGCAAACCAAAGGGATAGAGATTTTAGTGAAAAATTGGTTTAGGGATGATTTATCCTTAGAATCCGATTCGAATTATTTTTACAACTATGAAATAACGATTAGGAATCGTCTTTCTTATCCCGTTCAACTTTTGTCTCGTGAGTGGCATGTTGTGCATTTGCTACATGGCGTTTCTAACGTCAGCGGAGAAGGGGTTGTAGGAGAGACACCTACGTTAATGCCAGGACAAGAATTTACCTACGTCAGCGGTTGTGAGCTACTCAATTCTGTGGGTAGGATGTATGGAAAATTCTTTTTTAAAGATCTCAGCACAAAGGATCATTTTTATGCTAAAATTCCGTCTTTCAATTTGATCTTCCCTCCACTACTGAATTAGTGACGAAGCCTCAAGATCTTTTTTGTTTCGAAAAAACTTTCTTTAAAAATTTCGCTTAGTTCGTATGTTCTTGATTTTAGTTCAACAGTGCTTAACTCATCATTAAAATCGCCCCCTTTTAAGTAGTAAATAGAAGAGAATTTTTGGTTTTTTTTCGCAATTAAATGGTGGATTAAGCGCATGAAATTTGGAAGATTGGTTACGGCTCTGCTAACTATATAGTTGTATGAGCCACGATGATTCTCAACACGATCATGTATGGTTTCAATGTTTGATAAACCAAGGCTTTCAGCAACGCCGTCGATTACTTTTAATTTCTTTCCTACTGAGTCCAATAAGACAAAGGAGCATGTTGGGTTTGCTATTGCTAGCGGGACTCCAGGGAATCCTCCACCCGTTCCGATATCTAATATGCGGCTTCCTTCAGGAAATCGAATGGTTTTGAATATCGCTAGGGAGTGCAACACATGTCTTTCTCTAAAGTGCTCCATGTCTTTTCTTGATATCACATTGATTTTTGAATTCCAATCTGCGTATAAAGGTGTAAGTTGGTCCAGCATTTCATGCTGAATAGTGGATAATTCAGGAAAATAATGTCGAACAGCGTCCATTTAGATCGTGTCTTTTGTTTTTTCCGCCATACTCGACAGAAAGTCTCGGGCACGAAACAACTGAGCCTTTACTGTTCCGAGAGGAAGTTTAAGCTCTGTTGCGATTTCTTCATAGCTCAATTCTTTGAAGTAGCGCATCTCAACAAGGTCTCTATATTTCGGTTTGAGCTTACTGACAAGCAAGCGCATATGAACCACACGTTGGTCTTGCATGTAAGTTTCTTCAGGATTTAAGGTGTTTGATTTGGCATCAATTTTCATTACATCACCGTTATCTGTTCGCACACCCGTATCCATTGACGTGACTTTTATTCTTTTTTTTCGAATAAAATCAATACAATTATTTGAAGCTATTTTGAATAACCATGTACTGAAAGCAAAACTAGGCGAGTATTGAGGAAGTCTATTGAAGGCTTTACCAAATGCCTCTATGGTAAGGTCATCTGCATCATCCGGATTCTTGACCATTTTCAGCATCATATAGTATATAGATTCCCTATATCTTTCCATTAGGTCCGCATAAGCCAATTGGTCTCCTTTTATGGCAGCTTGAACAAGCGTTAAGTCATGCTTTGCTTTGTCCGATAAATGATCTTTTCCTACCATGTGGCGTTCTTTTTGTTTTTTGCAATCACAAACAATATCGGAATAAAAGCAGCGTAAAATAAATCCCAAAATGGAAAGAATAACGCGAGCTTTTTCTCCTCAAGTTTTATAAGGCACCTAGCGCCGATCCACCATTTTAGGATGTACAAGACAAACATTGATACGGTGAGGTAAAGCTCATGGTAACTCAATTGTACCAAAGAAACAAAACAAATCCAAGTGAGAATTAATGAGACAGGGTATATTGCTAACAATAGTTTTTTAATAAATGGGTATTTAGGTGCAGTTGTGTAGTGTCGAGATTTTTGCTTGATCCAATCATTCATGTTTTCTTTGGCTGGAGAATACATGGAGGTTTCGGGGGATATCTCAATCGAATAATTGTTCTTTTTCACAGCCTCCTGTATGAATAAGTCATCATCTCCCGAAGCAATTGAGTAATGAGATTTAAATCCATTTACAGCAAAAAAGGCACTCTTAGTATATGCCAGATTTCTTCCTACTCCCATGTAAGGGGCGTTATTGAGCGCCATTGACAAATAATTAAGCCCAATCCATGCTGTATCAAATCTCACGAGTTTATTCAAAATCCCTTTTGATTTAATCATTGGTCCATAACCTAGCACAATGTCTTTTCCTTTATTGAATTGAGCGCCCATTTTTTCAATCCATTGGTTTGAATTTGGTTCACAATCAGCATCCGTAAAAATGAGGTGTTCATATTGCGCAGCTTTTATTCCGATAGTCAAGGGTAGCTTTTTTCCAGGCCGTATATGTTTATCCTTTGCAAGCTCAACAATTTTGAGATTTTTATATTGCTTGGAGAACGCTTCTAAAATATCTTTACTATTGTCTATAGACTGATGATTGACAATAATCACTTCGAAAGGGCTATATTTTTGTTCAAGGATTTTAGGTAAATTTTTGAAAAGATTCTCACTTTCATTCCGAGCCGCGATAATGATGCTTATTGGAATGTTTATGGGCTCTGTACTTTTTGCTGGTTTGAAAAATGCTAGCCTTCGGTGAATTTTTAATATAAAATACAATTGTATAATGAGCGTTATCACAAATACACCCGTAAATAGGAGTATTATGTTCGGACCGATATGCTGATGCAAGTAGTTCATTTATATTGCTTTTACAAATATGACTTATGAATCGTTTTCAATGTATCTTTACCGGATATTGTTATCAACATTCTTATGCACTTTGATATTTCACATAAAGACAAAGATTCTTCTGCAAGAGCGGGGAAACTTCACACTGATCATGGTGTAATTGAAACGCCGATTTTTATGCCTGTTGGCACTGCGGGAACTGTTAAGGGTGTTCATCAAAGAGAGCTAAAGCAAGATATAGAAGCTGAAATCATTTTGGGAAACACATACCATTTGTTTCTTCGTCCAGGTATGGATGTTATTGAAAAGGCGGGTGGGCTTCATCAATTTATAAATTGGGACAGGCCTATTTTGACAGATAGTGGAGGTTATCAAGTGTATTCTCTTTCTGGTGCACGAAAAATCACTGAGGAGGGAGTTAAATTCCAATCTCATATTGATGGAAGTTATCACCATTTCACACCTGAAAAAGCAATTGATATTCAGCGCAGCATTGGTGCCGACATTATTATGGCTTTTGATGAATGTACACCATTTCCTTGCGATTATGCCTATGCCAAAAATTCAATGGCTATGACGCATAGATGGTTGAAAAGATGCATGAATCAAATGGATAAAACTTCTTGTACATATGGCTATAGCCAAGCCTTGTTTCCAATTGTTCAAGGAAGCACTTACAAAGACCTTAGACAAGAATCTGCAAAAGTTATTTCATCAATTGACGCCGTAGGTAATGCGATTGGAGGCTTATCAGTTGGTGAACCAGAAGAAGATTTATACGAAATGACAGCCCTAGTGACAGAAATTTTGCCCGTCGAAAAACCTAGGTATCTCATGGGGGTCGGTACACCATGGAATTTATTGGAGTGTATTGCTTTAGGAGTTGATATGTTTGATTGTGTTATGCCTTCTAGAAATGCACGTCATGGCCTCTTGTTTACCTCTCAGGGTACGATAAACATCAAAAATCAAAAGTGGTCAAAAGATTTTTCTGCAATTGATGCCGAAAGTCCTTGTTATGTTGATCAGAATTATTCCAAAGCATATTTGCGACACCTCCTAAAATCAGGGGAGTTTCTGGGAATGCAAATTGCAACAATACATAACTTGTCTTTTTATCTTAGACTAATGAAAGAAGCTCGATCACGTATTATCGATGGTACCTTTATGTCCTGGAAGAATAAGATGGTTAAACAAATGAATCAAAGGCTATAATGTTATCTATCATTGACAGATATATCATAAAAAAATTCCTTTCAACATTTTTTTTCATGTTGGGCATCATTATGATGTTTGCCATTGTCTTTGATGTTTCTGAAAAGCTGGGAGACTTTATTTCGAATCAAGCCCCTTTGGATAAAATCATCTTTGACTATTATGTCAATTTCATCATTCTTTACGGTAATATGTTTACCTCTATGATTGTTTTTCTTTCAGTTATTTGGTTCACAACAATTATGGCTAAAGACACAGAAATCATTCCCATATGGTTCAGCGGTAAGCCTTTGTCACGTTATTTGAGACCCTATTTTATTTCGGCGACTATCTTGATGCTTTTTTCTCTTGGTATTAATCATTTTATGGTCCCTCGCGCAAATAAAGTGCGTTTGGCTTTTGAAGAACAATATTATCGTGATGCAATGATTGTAAGGGATTATCATGCAGAGTTCCCGAACAATGAATCTGTATATTTTTCAAATTACAATACCTCAGATGGGCGTGTAAATGATTTTACTTTTCAAAAGTGGTCCGAAAAACGAGAACCAAAATTCTTTTTGAAATCGCGTTATGCTTTGAATGAGCCGAATTCAAAGAATTGGGTTCTTCATGATTTTTATGAAAAACGATTTTATAAAGATTCAATTTCTATTCGACATATTCAGGAGCTAGATACTACGTTTGATTTTAGTATTTCTGACATGGCACAAAGGGAAAATACCGCAGAAACGATGTCGTATTCAGAATTAAAATCATTTATTAACCGGGAGCGTTTAAAAGGTTCTGCTCTTGTTCCTTTGTATGAAATAGAGCTTCATCAAAGAACGTCTTATCCATTCGCAGCGTATATCTTGACGCTAATTGGTGTTTCTGTGGCCTCTCAAAAAAGAAGAGGAGGGGTTGGTGTAAATATTGCGATAGGATTAGGTATTGTTTTCGTTTATATTTTTGCCATGAAAATGTTGACTGTTGCTGCTTTAAACCTTGGGTTTCCTCCATTGTTGTCGGTATGGATTCCCAACTTTTTCTTTGCGATTGCCGCGATATTTTTATTTCGTTATTCCCAGAAATAGCATAAAGCTGAGTTTTATTTTCTAAGTATTATCACTTAAATATTCGGCAATCAATACGTATTACTTGTTTCGTAGCCTCGCGTATTTTTAGTTTTCTGACCATATTTTTTTTTTAATGTCCATGAAGTAATAGGAGATTTGTCTCAACTATTAAAAACAACTCAGATATGAAAACTTTAAACTTACTAAAGACCTTATCGTTTGCGATTTTCTTTCTTTCAATTTTTACTGCCAATGCTCAGGATCAACTTCAAGCTAGTATTTGGGCTACGATATCGAATCCTGCAGACGTACCTTTCTTTGATGCTAAAGGACAGCTTATATCTAATGACTTAGTATTAAATGAGGCGATTAAAGAGTTGGGAATTATTTCAATTCATCGGGCTTTCCCATCCGCTAGAAAGGTTTCATTAATAAATGTTTTTGAGCTTCGCTCTGAAACGACGAACAGAGTTGATTTGTATGCTAAATTACAAAATGATGTTCCTGCGCTTTCGAAGGTTGAATACGCCCCAGAATATAAAACGCTGGCGACGCCAAATGATTATATCGATACAGGCGTTCATTATGCTATTGGATTAATCAATGCACAAGGCGCCTGGGATTTAACCGCGGGAAATCAAGATATTACAATCGCAATATCTGATCAAAGAGCGGATATCACTCATACTGAACTACAAAGTGAGGTCATCTATTCTGCTCCTGGAAACACAACCTCAACAACTCATGGAACGGCTGTTGCCATCGTTGCTGCAGGTGGAACGAATAATGATACCCTTCAAAGCCACATTGGTTATAATAGTACATTGGCACTTTATAATATGAATTATGACGCAGTACTAGAGGCATCCTATGCTGGATACAAAGTAATTAATATGAGTTGGACATCAGGGTGTGAGTTTAATACTTACGTGCAGGATGTGATTAATACGGCATATGACAATGGTTCTTTTCTAGTTGCAGCAGCAGGGAATGGATCAACCTGTGGTGGAGCTGAAAATTTTGTATACCCGGCATCATATGAAAATGTTTTTTCAGTAACAAGCATTGGACCGAGTGATAACCATGAGCAAATTATTGGTAATTCCTCATCCACGCATCAGCACAATACTGCTGTTGATATTTGCGCACCTGGTTATAATGTCTATGTGAGTCCTGCTCCAGGATGGAATTTAATTGCATCTGGTACATCTTACGCTGCACCATTGGTTTCAGGAACAGTGGCTTTAATTTTAGCGGTAAACCCTTGTTTGAGTAATGATGATATCGAATATATACTCAAGACTTCATCTGTTTTTGTTGATGATATTAATCCTGACTATGCAGGTTTATTGGGTGAAGGTAGATTGGATGCTGGAGCCGCTGTAGAAATGGCTTTAAATTTCAATGTGTTGGCAATAGATGCAAATATTTCCATTGCTTGCCAAGAAGACGGTGGGCAGGTTACATTAGAAGTTCTTGGAGGGAATGCTCCTTACCAAGCACTGTGGTCAAATGGAGACCAAGGACTGCTTATATCAAACCTTTCAGCAGGTACATATGAGGTTAATATCACGGATTCAATGGGTTGTAATTTGGATACTGCATTTGTTATAGAAGAACCTACTCCAATTTTAATTGAGGAGAACATTCAGCATATAAATTGTCATGGAGCAAGCACTGGAGCAATTGATATTACTGTAATACAAGGCATACCCGATTTTTCTTACGATTGGATGCATGGTGCTACCACAGAGGATATTGATAATTTGGAAGCTGGTACATACAGGTTAGCGCTTACAGACGGCAACGGATGTATATCTTACTCAAGTTATGAGGTTTTACAACCTGAAGAAATTCATGCGAATGTTGAAATTGAGAACCCGATGACGGATGCATCTTATATAGATATCAATCTCACTGTAGAAGGGGGTACGGCTCCGTATACTTATACATGGAATACTGGAGATGTATCAGAAGACCTTTATAGCGTTTCAGAAGGTTTTTATCAGGTAACGGTTATGGATATTAATGGTTGTTCAAAAGAAGTTCATACCAATGTAATCAGTAATGATCTTGCACATACTAATGAGCTTTTTTCAGAGATAGTAAAAGTATATCCAAATCCAACCTCAGAGCTTGCTACAGTGACTTGGACAAATAATAATTTCAATACTTTGACCATTTTGAATGCTAGTGGTCAAACCATTGATCATATGGACATTGCGATGCAAAATTCATATCAAACTAAAAGATTGAAACCAGGAATTTATTTTATCAATCTTTCTAATCAAAATCAATATGCTACAACTCAAAAACTTGTTGTAGAATAAGTCTCTTTAATGTTTAAGTTTCTTCAATTAAAGCCTTCTTTCGAGTAGGCTTTTTTATTTAATGAGGGTCACAATTCCAATTGAGAATCTGTGAAACTGTCATTGTATTCGATGATGAAATAATATGTTCCAACAGGAAGATTTTGCCCTTCGTAGCGACCATCCTATTTTAATTGAACTACGTGTTTTTGTGTAACAGCAATAGCATCATTACTTATATTTTACTGTGTAGGCTTCTTTAATTTGTTTTTTATCTATTACCAGAGCTGTTTTCTCAGAGGAGACTGTATCATCTTTGTAAGCACAAACAAACACAACAATGAGACAATTACGAAACAAATTAAATCATGAAGTCATGAAATTATTTATTGTAGACAAAGTAGCTTTTCAAACGGCATCTCTTCATAAAAAAGAACAGATTGTGGTTGAGACTAAAAATAGGGTGGAGGCTACAGTTTTATTTATAACAATTTTTACAAGTTTTTTCTTAATGATGATGACCATTAAGTCTTTGATCATACTTTAGTCAAATCAATGCACATGCCATCTTCAGTAACATCACTGTTTAAAAACAGCTCCTTAAGTTCGTTGAGGTGCCCTTCATTCGTTTTGTAGCGAGATGAAATATGTCCCACAACCAGCTTTTTAACTTTTGCCGCGATTGCTATATCTGCAGCATCCTTTGTTGAGGAATGCGCTGTGGCATTTGCTCTTTTTTGATCTTTTATCAGAAATGTTGCCTCGTGGTATAAAACTGTAGCACCTGCAACATGTTTTGAAATAGTTAAACTTTTTTTGGTATCCGAACAATAGGCGTAACTCAAGGCCTCCTGTGCAGGCAGTGTAAGCTCTTGGTATTTACATTTTTCTCCAGATTCAAGAACAATATCTTGAGCGCTCTGTAAAGCTTTGAAATGCTCAATTTTTAAATCATATTCTTTTATTTTTTTTGGATCAATTTTGAGCGGTTTTGGTTTCTCTTTAACGAGAAATCCGCATGTTGGGATTTTATGGACTAGTGGAAAGCTATGGACCTCGACAATATCATCTTCATATATCATTGCATTGGTATCCATCTTTAATTCGACAAAGCCCACATTAAAACCTAATCGAGCACCTCCGAACTCTAGCATAGGGCGAATAAGACCTTCGAGTTCTTTTGGTCCATAAATAGTTAGCTCTTTTTCTCTTCCTAATAAATTCATAGAGCTCAAAAGGCCAACCAGCCCAAAGTAATG
>MDTB01049787.1_pt1 | contig 22628 bp, 18 predicted proteins | sample 811161 | NCBI WGS metagenome assembly MDTB01 (sample SAMN05326650, study PRJNA326480) | marine metagenome | isolation source: seawater | place: Mediterranean Sea | collected 2009 | reverse complement strand
TGGATCAATTACTCCAGAATTTTTGAAACAACATATTCAGCCCTGCAAAAATGTTGATTTACTGTTGTTTAAAACAGGTATGGAAAATCACCGTGATACTGTGACTTACTGGCAGTCATCTCCTATTATTGATGCGTCTATTGTACCGTTACTTGAAGAATATTATCCAAATCTTAAAGCCATTGGATTGGATGTAATTTCTGTGACCTCTTTGCTTGATCGTGATCAAGGGCGAAAAATACACCAAGCATTACTTGGTCAAGGTATTCGGATATTTGAGGATGTTGCATTAGATCATATAAAAAGAGAGCTTAAAGAGGTCATTGCGCTTCCTTTAATGCTAGAAGCTGCAGATGGTGCACCTGTAACCATGATTGGTATGTTATGACGTCAAGAGCATCAACTATCCTTATTGTTGATGGTGATTATGTAGTAACTGAACAATATGATCAAAAGATTGTGTGGCACGATTATGCTGATGTGGATCATGATGTATCTATTCCAAATTACATAGAACAAAATGATTGTACGTTAAAACAAAAGTATCTTGATTGGGCAGAAGATTTTTCTAAATTAGACGTAAAGGGTTGTTCGCTAGAATCTTTTTTTTCGCTAGATGGTCAATTTTCATATTATTGGCCAAGCTTAACCAGTGAAAAAAGTTATTTGAAATCACCTGCGATCTATCAACTGTTTCAACTGATGGCATTAGAGGAGGTGCTTAATCAATATCAACCTAATAAAATTTTACTTGTTTCGTCTGATAAAAAGCTTGGTGCTATCATTGGTCAACTGGTGAGTAACATCGAATGCCAGTTTATTTTCAGACGTCAAAAAGTAGTCTCGAATAAAAATAATGTCATCCACCATCTAAAAAAAGTATTTTATAGTTTGCCTTATTTTTTAAAAGGTATATTACGTCTTATAATGTTCTCTTGGCAATTCAGAACATTAATCTTTTCAAAACCTTTTCAAGCGACAAAAGGAGAGCATAAAAAACAAATATTAATGGTATCGCCTTTTCCAGGGATAGATGCATCCAAAGCAAAAAAAGGTATTTATCAGTCATCATGGTGGGGTGATTTACACCATTTGCTAGAGAAAGAGGGGTTCTACGTAAATTGGGTATTTATGTATTTTAACAACTCACAACTCAATCAGGTTGATGGGTTAAGGTTACAAGATGATTTTAATCGTGTATCTAAACATGAACGTTTTTGTTCGGTGTATTCTTTTTTTAGTTTAAAAATAGTGTTATCGGTAATGAAAGATTACATTTTTTTGTATGGTAAGTATTGGCAAGCCAGTTCAACCATTCGTAAATATATTGGACGCTCGTCTTTCAGCTTATTGTTGCCTGAGTTTAAAGATTCAATGGCAGGTTCGACTGCGATAATGAATTTAATATATCATCACCTTTTCAAAGCATGTGTTACTAAGACATCCGATACTCAATTGGCGTGTTATCTCATGGAGAATCAGAATTGGGAAAAAAGCCTTGTCTTCCATTGGAAGCAAAAACATAAAGAACCCATTATTGGCTTTATTCATGCGGCCATAAGGTCATTTGATTTTCGCTATGCTGGGTTTGACAAAAAGTATCAGCAAGCTGAATCAGCTTGTATGCCAACTAAAATAGCAATTCATGGACATGATGCAAAAGTGAATTTATCTACTTTAGGGCTTCCCAAATTAAACGTGATAAACGTTGAGGCATTAAGGTATTTGTATCTGAATGGAATTAAACAGCACTGTAAAGTATTGAATGTACAATCCCCGTTAAATATTCTTGTATTGACAGGATTAGATGAACGTATTGTTCTCTACCAATGTATGTTTACAGCTCGACTGATTAAAGCTTACCCACAGTATAAAGAATCACATTTTTTCATTAAACCACATCCGGCTTTTGTTGGTATGGATCGCATTGCAAAAAAACACCTTCATGGGCTTCATTATACTGTGATTGATACACCATTTGGTGCATTGGATTTTAATCAATTAGATTGCGCATTCATAGAAAATTCTTCGACAGTCGCAATAGAAGCTCTATATATGCGACTACCATTTTGTTTAATGCAGTACCCGGGTCAATTTAACCTTAGTTCATTGATTAGGCATAGGCGTTTATTTGTAAAAAAACCAAGTGATTTGAATCATTTTTTAGAGAACCTAACAGATTCAAAGGCGTATTTAGAAGAGATTTTATCTAAAGAAAAAAATTTATTTTGTCTTGATCCAAGCATGCATCGGTGGCAACGTATACTGAAAGGAGAGGTTTAGAATGCGAGATCAAAAGTGTTTGGTTGTTGGTGGTCATGGTTTTATTGGGCAACATTTAGTCAAACGACTTTGTGCTCTCGGGGCTGACGTTGTTGTCCTATCACCTAAATCCTCTGAATCGATTACAGGATACGATTACCGTTATTTTAAAGCAGACATTGAGCAAATGGATTCCTTTGAATCATTCAATGAAATCTCGTTTAATTATGTTTACAACTTAGCAGGTTACATTGATCACTCGCCGTTCTTTAAAACCGGTCGAGATGTAATCAATAATCATTACATCGGCCTATTAAATCTTCTACAGTGTCTGGATCGCTCAAATTTAAAATCTTTTGTTCAGATTGGCTCCAGTGATGAATACGGTGGTTTAGATGCTCCTCAAGTTGAAACAATGAGAGAGGCTCCTATTTCTCCATATTCCGTTGCAAAATGTCATGCAACTCAAATGATCCAAATGCTTGCAAAAACCGAGTCTTTCCCTGGGACCGTATTGCGCTTCTTTTTGGTATATGGACCCTGTCAAAACAATAAACGCTTCCTTCCTCAGCTAATACAAGGCTGCTTGGAAGATAATGCATTCCCTACATCAAAAGGTAATCAACAAAGGGATTTTTGTTATGTCGATGATGTGATCGATGCAATATTACTCGCATCAAATCGTTCCGAGGCAATTGGTGAAGTGATTAATATTGGATCAGGTTCTCCAATTACCATAAAAGAGATGATTCAAAAAGTGCAATATCTGGTAGGTTCTGGTACTCCTTTATTTGGAGAGTTCCCTGATAGAAAGGGAGAGAACCCTTCACTTTATGCAAATATCGATAAAGCAAAGAGAATACTAGATTGGGCGCCCAAAATTTCGTTAGAGGACGGTCTAAAAAAAACCATAACATTTTATCGAGATGTATTAAGAAATAATAAGGAGATATTGCTGTGAAAACTGTAATTTTATGCGGTGGACTTGGAACGCGTTTAGCTGAGGAAACACAAATCAAGCCTAAACCAATGGTAGAGATTGGAGGAAAGCCAATTTTATGGCACATCATGAAAATTTACGATCAATTTGGTTACAGAGATTTTGTTTTACCTTTAGGCTACAAAGGCGAACAAATTAAGTCTTATTTTTTAAACTATCATATGTTATCCGGTAATTGTTCCATTAATACCTTAACAGGTCAGATGGATTACGAGCACCAAAGCCATGAAGATTGGGATGTTCATATGTTTGAAACAGGTCATGAGACACTTACAGGTGGTCGATTGAAGCGATTAGAATCTTATCTTCGTCCAACGGGTACTTTTATGCTTACATATGGCGATGGAGTATGTAATGTTGACTTATCAAAATTAGTAGCCTTCCATCAAAGTCACGGTATGATTGCAACTATGACCACCGTACGGCCATCCGCTCGGTTCGGTACCATGGAGTTTGATGGACAGCAGGTGGCCTCCTTTACAGAAAAATCTCAAACACATGCCGGATGGATCAATGGAGGTTTCTTTGTGTTTGAACCAGAGATATTTGATTATTTAGAGGACGATTATACGATCTTGGAACGTTACCCATTAGAGCGTTTAGCAAAAGAGGGGCAATTGATGGCTTACCATCATGAGGGCTTTTGGCGTTGTATGGATACGATTAGGGATAAGCAAGTACTAGAAGAACATTATCAAAATGGTCAAACAGATTGGTTGAATATCTTATTATCTGAAAAAGTATTTGAGGAATAATGAGCTTACCAAAGGCATGTAATATTCTAATTATTGGAGGAGGCGTTGTTGGTCTTGCAATTGCACGTGCCCTTAGAATAAATGGAGTTGAGGATATCGTAGTGATTGAGAAAGAGGCAAGTGTTGGCTTACATGCTTCTGGCCGCAATAGTGGTGTGATGCATGCAGGTATTTACTATCAACACGATAGCCTCAAAGCAAAATACTGCCGTCAAGGATCTCAGCTGATGCAAAAATATTGCGATCATCATGGTTTAAAGGTATCCCGAACAGGCAAGGTGATAGTTGCAAAAAATTATCACGAGGTATCAACCTTGTCAGATTTATACGATCGTTCAAAAAAGAACGGTGCAAGGGTTACAATCATCGATGAAAAAACATTAAAAGAGATAGAACCTGAGGCAAAAACATGTGAAAAAGCTTTGTGGTCACATGACACTGCTGTTGTTGACCCCAAAGCCATTATGGAGAAGTTAGCTACAGATTTAAAAGATCTGGGTGTGGTCATAGTGACAAATTGCCGTTTTTTAAAGTCTCAAAAGAATAAAAAGGTGAGTACCTCAAAAGGTAGTATCCACTATCAATTTGTCATTAATGCTGCAGGGTCATTTGCAGATGTTGTTGCACATGCATTTGATGTTGGAAAAACTTATTCGTTATTGCCCTTTAAAGGCGTATATCAAAAATGTCGACAGAATAGCTCTGTTTCTAGAGTGAAAGGAAATATTTATCCAGTGCCAGATTTAAGAAATCCCTTTTTGGGTGTTCACTTCACCAGAAGCATCAGTGGGGATGTCTATGTTGGTCCAACAGCGATACCATGTTTTGGAAGAGAGAATTATCGTGGTTTACAGGGTATCGGCATTGAAGGCTTGAGTATTTTATCAAGTTCAATGAGGCTATTGATGACAAATTCCGGGTTCCGACAGGTTGCATTCACAGAGCCTAAGAAATATTTACATTATTTTCTGTATCAAGATGCAAAAAAATTAGTACAGACACTGAATTATCGCGATTTATGTAAGACATTGAAAGTCGGGATTCGATCGCAACTTATCCATTGGCCAACACATTCTCTTGTGATGGACTTTTTGATAGAAAAAGGAGAGCATTCATTACATATTTTAAATGCTATATCACCTGCATTTACTTGTTCAATGTCTATGGCTGAGGAGGTTGTGAATCACTATAAAGACAAATAGAGCATCGGCTATGCTATAATTAAAAAATAAATAAAAATCATGACATTAGCTGAATATAAAATACAATATATAAGTGAAAAACTAGATGCTTTATTGGAAAGCGATTATATCTCAGATCGCTATTATCAAAGAATGTTTCAATACCTGTCATATTTGACAATGCATCAAAATGTAGATTTGAACCTATTACAAGATAAGACAAAGTTTATTGACATCATCCAAGAAATCAAAGAACTTGAAATTTTAAATTCAGAAAACAATCATTTGAAAACCCGGTCTCACTTACGGCTTAAAGGTGTTACAGAAGTCATTGAAGCCTCTACAAAAGAGAGTGATGAGATATTTTTAAGAAACCTATATCCTTTTAATAAGTGGCTACACAAAGCCACAGAGAATTTACCAGATAAAGAAAAGTTACCAGGGGAATGGGTTAAAATTGATGATAAAAATGCATTTAGTAAGCTTTGTGCGCGTGGTCGGATCATTGATGTCCATCAAACGAATCCGTTTCATTATAAAATTAATCTTAAAGCAGATGAACTTAATGTCGCTCCGTTGGTCTTAAACACCAGTATGTATGAAAAAAGCAAAGATTTGAGGTCGAATTTCAAAGCGTATTTTGATGAGATGAAAAACAGTAAGGATATTAAAAAACTTTATCCAAAAAAAGAACAGAACTCAAAAGCCAGAAAAGACCATGATATTAAGGTTGCTCAATTATCTAGCAAATTGAAAGAGAGTGTTGCGAAATTACTTTTAATTGAATATTTACCAGCTTTTACTCATGTTTTTGAAAAAATGCACCATGTTGATGCGTTGAACAAAAGCACAAAACCATAACAATTTGAAAACACCATCCTTGTAATTCCTACATGATTTGAATAGGATCAGAGGAAGGTATATCGGATGTTTAATCAGTATTTTAAAGATAAAAGAGTTTTAGTTATAGGTCACACAGGGTTTAAGGGTGCATGGTTATCTGAGTGGCTTTTAATGTTAGGGGCAAATGTTTCTGGTATTTCATTGGACGTACCGACTACACCTTCTTTATTTGATACGCTTCATTTATCAGATCGCTTAAATGATCATCGATGTGATATCAGAGATCTAAATGCATTACGTGCCCTCTTTGTAAAGGAGGCGCCTCAGATTGTTTTTCATTTAGCGGCACAACCTATTGTGAGTCAAGGGCATGCTGACCCTAAAACAACTTTTGATACAAATTTAGGTGGTACAATTAATGTAATGGAGGCTATCCGAGTTACACCAACAATTGAGTCAGCAATTATGATAACAAGTGATAAATGTTACCATAATGTGGAATGGCCCCATGGTTACAGAGAGAACGACCGATTAGGCGGTAAAGATCCATACAGTGCCTCTAAGGCATGTGCTGAGTTAGCGATACATGCGTATTATGAATCCTTTTTTAAAAACTCAAATCAATGTATTGCTTCTGTAAGAGCGGGTAATGTAATTGGCGGTGGTGATTGGGCAGACAATCGAATTGTACCAGATTGTATACGTGCATGGTCTCATCATAATCCAGTTACAATTAGAGCACCTAATGCCACAAGGCCTTGGCAGCATGTGTTAGAGCCATTGAGTGGTTATCTATTATTAGCATCTAAATTAGATGGCTTGCTCTCAGGACAAGCCTATAACTTCGGTCCAGATGCCTCTGTAAACGCCTCGGTAAATACCTTAATTCATGAGTTAGCAGTCGATTGGGATAATGCAGCCATAGACGTTAACCCCTCTACAATGCAGTACGCTGAAGCAGGACTTTTAAAATTATCTTGTGATAAGGCATTAAATGATATTCATTGGCAACCAACATTAAATTTAAAAGATACAATTCACTATACGAGTAAATGGTATCTAGGTCACAAAAATAATATGGATATGTTGGCTTTAACACAAGATCAAATTATGAGTTACTGTAAACAGGCAAATAAAAAAGAGCAGGTATGGTGTACAAACGCTCAAATAGCATAGAAGGTGTTCTAGTTCATCCTCTGAAAATAATTGAAGATGAGAGAGGTGCTGTCATGCACATGTTACGTAAAAGTGACCCTCAATTTTCTTCTTTTGGTGAGGTGTATTTTTCAAAGGTGAATCATGGTTTTGTAAAGGGGTGGAAGCGCCATAAAAAAATGACACAAAACTTCGCCGTTCCTTTCGGACAATTATCACTGGTTGTACTTGATACGAGACAAGATTCATCGACTGAAAATAACTACACCGCTTTTACTATTGGCGCTCCCGATAATTACAGTCTAGTGACGATTCCTCCGAATCTGTGGTATGCATTCTACAGCATTACAAATCATGGTGCGATTTTAGCGAATTGTGCAGATTTGTCCCATGATCCATCGGAGTCGGAGCAATTACCGCTGGATGCATTTGAAATAGATTTACAATCAAATACAGTTAAGGGATAGCTTTACATTAGTGAGATTGGAAGAGAAACCATGACATCATCGAAACAAACACCAAAAGTAAGTATCATTATGAATTGTTTCAATGGTGAGGCCTATTTAGCAGAAGCAATTGAAAGTGTCATCAATCAAACATATAAGAACTGGGAGCTAATACTCTGGGATAATTGCTCTACGGATGATAGTGCTAAGGTATTTAAATCCTATAATGATCATCGTTTGAAGTATTTTTGCTCTGATGGGCATACAACACTTGGACAAGCAAGAGCAAATGCTTGGCAATGTGTGAATGGGGAATTTGTAGCAGTTTTAGATGTCGATGATTTATGGGTGTCTAAAAAGCTAGAATATCAAATGCCATTATTTGATGATCCAGATGTTGGTATTGTTATTTCTAATGCTAATTTTAAATTTAGTCATCATGAGAAGAAGTACTTTCAGAATAAGTATCCGCGTGAAGGGTTTGTGTTTAATGCATTATTGAAAGATTTTTTTGTATGTTTGCCGATTTTGGTCGTAAGAAAATCATTTGTTGATAAACTAGATATACCATCATTTGATCCTGAATTTAGCATGATCGCAGATTTTGATTTAGTATTACGGTTAAGCCGAATATCTAAATTGGCTATTGTAAAAAGAACGCTTGGCATATGGCGTGCTCATGATAATAATATTACGTATGCTCAATCTGAAAAGATTTACATTGAGAATAAACAATGGATAAAAAAATATGAAAAAACACCCCAATTTTTTTCTGGTCATTTGGATTCATTGAGAGCTTTTGAAAATCGTATTGAGCGAGCTGAAATTGTAAGGTTGATTACAATTGGCCAAAAAAAGAAGGCTTTTTTAAAGATCAGGTCATTTTCATTTAAGGGTATTACAGCTTATATGCTTATAGCATGCGTTATGATGCCTTTTTCATCATTTTTCATACGATATTTGAAATATTTAAAAATGAGAAGTGTCTTATTAGATAATATATTGAACGTTTTTTTGAAAAGCCCAGCTTGAATTATTTTCATACGCCACTATTCGAAAAACAGTTTGGAATGATTTAAATTTGTAGCTTTGTCTTTGTATTGCGAATGATATTGTTTTTTAATAGCATGTAGGTTGTGGTATTAAAGAGGTAATGAGGGTTATTTCAAAAATTGATTTGAATCTATGGAATCATACAAAAAACAATTGTGATAACGTAGGTTTGGTTGAAGTTTGATCATGGCATTATTGGAGAGGCTATTGAATATTTATTCACCAAAATCAAATAACGGTATTTTTAAATCACTATGACTCAAAAAATGAAGAAGTTTAATGTCATTATTTATGCTCCTAATATAAAAGTTGGAGGTGGCTTAATTTTATTAAAGGAGTTAATTGGGAAGGTACCAAAAAGCTTGAATGTCTTTTGTATCTTAAATGAAGAGGTAAAAGAAAATTTCCCAGATCAGCCAATGTACACGGTCTCATCAAGTATATTTGGTAGAATAAAAGCAGAACTCTTAGTTAGGAGATTATCACATCAAGCAAAGAGTGTTTTTTGCTTTCATGGTGTTCCTACATTGTTAAAAACACATTGTAAGCAAAGTGTTTACATTCAAAATGCTTTACTGGTGGATTCATCCACAAAAAAAAACTACTCGTTATTTTCGAGATTACGCCTTTATGTAGAGAGTAATTTAATTAAATTTAAACTGCATAACATGGCGTACTGTTATGTACAGACACGAAGTATGGAAGAAAGGTTAAGGCAATTTTGTAAAAAGAATCATATGCATACCCCAAAGATATTAATCGCACCTTTCATTCCAACGTTAGGCAACTCAAAACAACCCTTATCTTCAAAAAAAGACATAGACTTCATTTACCCTGCAGATGCTCAACCTCATAAAAACCTCAGGAACCTTTTTCTAGCGTGGCAAATTCTAGCTGAAGATAACATCCGACCCTCTTTAGTTGTGACACTTGATGATCAATCATTTAAGACGTTAAAGAAAACAATTTCTTTTGACGAAATGAAAGTTAATATTATCAATCTTGGCATGATGCGCTATGAAGATTTAAAAAAAGTTTATCAAAGATCTTGCGCATTAATATTTCCATCTTTTTTAGAGTCGTTTGGTTTGCCATTGATAGAGGCCAGTCAAATGGGACTGCAAATTTTAGCATCTGAGAAAAATTTTGTTTATGATGTGTGTAGTCCATCGGATACATTTGACCCTCACTCAGCCAAATCGATCGCCGTTGCTGTTAAAAAATTTAAAGGTATAACAACGAAGTCAAGGATCTCTTGTGTTGAGAAAGATTTTTGGAAGACATTTATGAGTAAAGAAAAAGTTGAGCATTGATCCATATGATAAGGTTAAGTGGATTTTGAGATGGTATGATAGGCTTTGGAGAAGGGTGCTGTTATGATTTTTAATTACGAAATGTTTCAAGATGATGTTGAGAAAAAATGTGATGAGTACGCTTCTACCCATCCTTATCCTTATGCGGTTTTTGATGGGTTATTTGACAGTGTGGTTCTCGATGAGATCAATAAAGAAATTGATCAGGCTGATTTTCAAAAAGATGAACGTTCATTAGATGGTATTGAGGTGAAAATACGTTCAAATTTTGAGGATAATGAATCACTGCCACCTTTCACGCGTAAAGTATTTGAAGTTATGAATGGTGGTAAATTTCTAAGCTCTGTAACAAAACTTTCTGGTATAAAAGGTCTGATTGTTGACCCATACTACGATGGTGGCGGTGTCAATATCATTGAGAATCAAGGTACATTAGCTGTTCATGTAGATGGTACAACACAACATCGTATGCAAGTTTGTCGCCGAATTAATGCGATTTTATTTTTAAACGATGATTGGGATGTTGATTGGAATGGATACCATGAACAGTGGACATATACTAATGAATCACTGTCTCCATTCGATGAAAATCAAAAATGGAAATGCATCCGTAAAATATTACCAAAGAAAAATAGATTGATTATTTTTACTACAAATGATCATAGTTGGCATGGTCATGCTGGAGTTCTTAATGTACCAGAAGGCATTCAAAGACGATCTTTGATCGCATATTATTACACTGTTTCACGACCAGAGACGGATGTTATTTTCGATAACCCCCATCGAGCTCTTTTTATCAATAACTCCATATCACTCAGAGATGGTGCATATGATGAGACTGAGGTAATCCTTTGATGGTAAAAAAAATTCTAATTATCGGCGCTAATGGCATGTTGGGGGGAAGCTTATTTCGTTATTTATCAAAGTCGAAACATTTCAATGTCTTAGGAACCGTTAGATCTCGTGCTACAGCTGAGATTATATCTCAACACGGTTTTAAGAATATCCAATCAGATGTGGATATAACAGAGTTTGATTCAGTTAGCAGTTTGATGAACACCTTTCAACCTCATTATGTTCTAAACTGTGTTGGTCTTATAAAACAGTTAGAGGCAGCTAAGGCGCCAGCACCCTCAATTGAAATCAATAGTCTTCTACCTCATCGTCTAGCTCAGGCTTGTAATGCAGTTGATGCGCACCTAATCCATTTTTCGACAGACTGCGTTTTCTCTGGAGACAAAGGCATGTATGTAGAGACAGACTTGCCTGATGCAAATGATTTATATGGTCAAAGTAAACTTTTGGGAGAAGTGAATTATGGGCCACACCTTACATTAAGAACATCAATTATCGGTCATGAATTAAGTAAGTCAGTTAGTTTAGTAGACTGGTTCCTCGGCAAAAAAGGCATGGTACATGGATATCGAAAAGCAATTTTTTCTGGTATGCCTACAATATACATTGCAGAATTTCTTCAGACATATGTTTTTGAAAAAAACATTTCAGGTCTATATCACCTAAGTGTAGATCCTATTGATAAGTACTCACTATTGATGCTCATAAAAGAACAATATGACTTAAATATAGATATCGTACCTCAAGACGATATCTTAATTGATCGTAGCTTAGACTCACAACACATTAGATCAAAAACAGGATTTGTTCCACCGCGTTGGCAGTTTTTAGTGGAAAAAATGAGACAAGAGTATCTTGAATATTTCATATAAATACTTGATCTTAAAAACCAGGTGGTTTTATTGAAGAAGTTATAATTGTGTTCAATATCCTCAAAAGCTATCATGTACAAATATAATTTATAAGTTGTATAGGCATGTTTAGAAAGTCGATAATATGAATAATGGGGGGTACAAGTTGTTTCAGTATGTGAATTATACAATCAAGTTAAATAGCTTACCGAACGTCAGCATTGGAAAAAGATTCTATCCATGATGATAACAGACCCATTGAACCCAAACATACAATCGGCTATTTCCTTTATCGGTAATAAACATGTGTATTAAAATTGATTGGGCGATTCATGCGATGAGTAAAGAGTTTGGGTCACATTGTTTCGAAAAAAGGAATATATCTTGAAAGTACTTATTGTTACACAGTATTTTTGGCCAGAAACGTTTCGAATAAATGAGGTAGTAGGTTCTTTAGCTGAAAAAGTAGAAAGTCTCACTGTACTGACGGGTCAGCCTAACTATCCTAACGGGAAAACATTCCCTGGTTATAAAGCGTATCAATCTCAAAAAGAATATAGGAAAAACTTTAAAATACAGAGAGTTCCTATTATTACACGGGGAAGTAAAAACCCTATAAGATTATGTTTAAATTACCTGAGTTATATAGTCTCAGCCTCAATAATGGGTTTTTATAAACTAAGAAAAGACCACTATGATATTATTTTTTGCTATGGTACCTCACCTATATTGCAGGTAATACCTGGATTAATTATGAGGAGGTACTTCGGATCAAAGGTGGTTATTTATGTGCAAGATCTTTGGCCTGAAAGCATTGCGGCCACAGGTTATATAAAAAATAAGATGTTTTTGAATATGGTTAGAAGCATTGTAAAATTAATTTATAACGCATCAGATCTAATACTGATATCATCAAAGTCATTTAAAAAGCCTATTCAGAACATTACATCGCGTACTCCTATTGAATATTTTCCTAATTCAGTTGATATGGCAGAGTTAACACGACCTACTGATATGAAGGTCGATCTTTCTATCCTAAAAAACAATTTTTCAGTTGTGTTTACAGGCAATATTGGTTATGCCCAGTCAACCGAAACAATTCTTAAAGCTGCCGAAGCCATTAGACACATTAAAGATATTATTATTGTGATGATTGGAGAAGGGAGTTGTTTGGATTCGATGAAATTAAAAACGAAGGAAAAGAATCTTCGAAATATTCACTTTATGGGGCAGCTAGATATTGAAATGATGCCAAAAGTATATGAAGCATCAAATGTATTGTTAGCAACTCTAGCAGATGAGGAAATTTATAATTATACTGTGCCACAGAAGATTATTACTTATTTGGCTTCGGGTCGTCCTATTGTCGCTGCTATGAATGGAGAAACAGCATCAATCATTAGAGAGAGTAAAGCGGGCTTATGTACCAAAGCAGAAGATTGGGAAGGATTGGCAGATAATATACGTCAGTTATATGAGTGCTCAGTAGATGCACGAGATGAGATGGGGAAGCAAGGAAGTGCATACTTTCTTAGTCGTTTTGAGCATTCAAAACTCATATTACAATTAATTGGTAAATTTGAAAAATTGATTGGGGTCACTAAATAGTCATCCTTTTCATATAAAAGGATGGATTTTTAAGTTAAGGTAGAGGTGAAGATGTTAAATAATTCAGTTTTAATGATTACCGGTGGTACAGGTTCTTTTGGGAGAACGGTACTGAAGCGGTTTCTATCCTCGGATGTTTCCGAAGTAAGGATTTTCAGTCGAGATGAAAAAAAACAAGAGGATCTGAGGCTCGAATATAATAATGAAAAATTAAAGTTTTATATTGGTGATGTTAGAGATAAGTATGCCTTAGATTATGCAATGAAAGGAGTTGATTATGTATTTCATGCAGCGGCTCTAAAGCAGGTGCCATCCTGTGAATTTTATCCTTTAGAGGCTGTTAGAACCAATGTATTAGGTACAGAGAATGTTTTAAGATCTGCTACAAATGCTGGAGCAAAAAAAGTCATTGTTCTTAGTACTGATAAAGCTGTTTATCCAATTAACGCGATGGGGCTTTCAAAGTCGTTAGCAGAAAAAGTCATGGCGGCATGTGCTCGGCAGCAACAGCCAGGGGAAACGGTTTTTTGTGCAACACGATATGGTAATATCATGGGATCCAGAGGGTCAGTGATTCCTTTATTTTTGTCACAAATAAAACAATCATTACCAATTACAATTACAGATCCTGATATGACAAGATTTTTAATGTATTTAGATGAGTCAGTCGACTTGGTTATGCATGCTTTTGAGTTTGCTGAACAAGGGGATATTTTTATTCAAAAAGCGCCTGCCTGTACAATTGCTGATTTGGCTGAAAGTTTAATGCAATTATTTGATGTAAAAACAAAGCCTGTCATCATTGGTACACGTCATGGTGAGAAAGTTTTTGAATCTCTGGTTTCAAGGGAAGAAATGGCAAAGTCAATAGATCTAGGGAAATACTACCGAATTCCCTATGACGATAGAGATCTAAATTATTCCAAATTTTTCAATCAAGGTGAAATGAGTATCAAAGAGCTAGAAGATTATACGTCTCATAATACGAGGCGTTTAAGTATTGACGAGATCAAAGATACCTTGCTGAAGTTGGAAATGATAAAGAATGCTTTATTAGATGTCGGAGTTACTGCTTAGGAGGATAAAATGATGAAGGTGATGACTATTGTCGGGACAAGACCAGAATTAATAAAAATGAGTCGTGTGATTGATGAGTTTGAAAAGCATACAAATCATATCTTAGTTCATACAGGACAAAATTATGATTATGAACTGAATCAAGTTTTTTTTGAAGATTTAAACATTCCTAAGCCAAAGTATTTTCTGGATGCTTCCGGAGAAACAGCAGCAGCAACAATTGGTAGAGTCATTGAAAAGGTAGACAATGTATTATTAAAAGAAAAACCAGATGCAGTCTTGTTATATGGAGATACCAATTCTTGTTTAGCTGTTATTTCTGCTAAACGACGTAAAATTCCAGTCTTTCATATGGAAGCTGGCAATCGATGCTTTGACCAAAGAGTGCCAGAGGAGTTGAATAGAAAAGTCGTAGATCATTTGAGTGATATTAACTTTGTTTTGACAGAGCATGCTCGAAGGTATTTGATAGCGGAGGGTATTTCACAAGATACGATTATTAAAACTGGATCACATATGAAAGAGGTACTGGATCATCATTCAAAAAAAATTAATACTTCTAATATTCTTCAAACGTTAAACCTTAAAAGAGATCAATATTTTTTGATTAGTATTCATCGTGAAGAAAATGTTGATAAAGAGGAAAATTTACTCAATATCATTGATACGTTGAATGAATTAGCAGGTTCTTATGATCTACCAGTTATTGTTTCAACACATCCAAGAACTCAGAAAAGATTATCTTTGCTAAAAGATTATAATTTAGACGATCGAGTGAGTTTTATGAAGCCTTTCTCTTTTACAGATTATATAAAGTTACAAACGGAGGCTTTATGCGTGCTTTCTGACAGTGGCACCCTAACTGAGGAAGCGTCTATTCTCAACTTGCCAGCAATTACTATTAGAAATGCTCATGAGCGCCCTGAAGGAATGGATGTTGGTGCTTTAATGATGGCTGGTCTAAAAAAAGAAAAGGTACTTCATGCAGTGAAAGTGATACTCGCTAGTCATGATAGGAGTAATCGACTCACCTCTAAAATTGAAGATTATCAGACAGATTTAGTATCAAAGAAGCTGGTTCGGGTCGTGTTGAGTTATATTGATTATGTGAAAAAAAACGTTTGGAGTATCGAAGTATAACCAATATTCGTATTTGAAATATTGTTTGTGAAAAGTGTGATAATTTTCATTTTTTGAAATTCCTGTAGTGTTTAAACTTAGGAAAGAATCATTGAATAACACGCTTTATTTATGCTAAAGTTTTACTTAATTCGTGTTAATGTTATCAAAGATGAATGAACAGTGGATCTAAAAAAAGACAACGAGGATTGGGTGAAAGCTGCATCTGACTTTCAAGAAGCGATCAAAGAGCAGTTTAAGTCACAAGAAGAAAAAAAGGTCATTGAGTTAGAAGCCAAGGTATTTCGGTTTTTACAAAATTGGTATATCAAAGGGAATGGTTTATTCCGTGACACCGTCTATGTGAAGTTAATGGATGAAATCATTGATCACCCCAAGATTCATGAGCCTCTGTTATTTCAAAATACAACCTTAATGTATGCTGCTTTTTTCTGTTGTTACCCACTAATTCATTCCTTGGTTCAAAAAGGCTGTAACGTGAATGTTCGGGATCATCATGGTTTAACAATATTAGAGCGCTTAGCGATTGCGGAAAAGGTGCTCGTGAAGCGTTTAGGTTCCTCCTCTCGGGTGAATACAATAGGATTATTTCATGCACCTAATTACCAAAATTTTGAAAAAATACAATTAAAGGCTAAAGAGTTACTCATCCATGCAACTAATGATGAAATATTGAGAGAGTCAATAGGTAATTTACTTAGGCTAAGAGACTATCGTATTGCTCAAAAGATTGTTGATAAGGGAATCTTTTTTTCTGATCATCACCTTGGTAAAGATGGTAGGCCAATTACGTATTGGGCATTCAGTGACGAAAAAGCAATGCCAATAGGTATACGTTTAAGATCATTGGCTCAATGGCCTCCTTTTAAAGAAAATATGCGAGTTAAAAATTCTTATGATATGAAAATTCAAAATATCTTAGAGCATTACCAACATTCATTTTTAATGAGTCTTAGTAATATTCGATCTATTTTGAATAGGGATTTTGAACTGAAGTCCTTAGAGAGTTCGTATACGGAATTGTCTTTTCTTCCAAAAGGAGACATTGACCGACTTGAAAAACATTTTTTAAAGTTAAAGACCTTCTTCTTATATCAGCAAATACCTTTATTCAACGCCATTAGAATTAATGACAATAATCAACATCCTAAAGAGTGGATTGATTTGTTGTATCGGTCTTTTTTTAAAGAGCTGGGGCATCATAATTTTGTTGGCTATAGATCACAGTTATTAATTGAAATGATACTTAATTTTTTCTGTAGTTTTGTTGTCATGGATCAATTAATCGTCAACATCAAAAAATACATAGAAGAGAATAAAGGCGTTACTGATTCTATTTATGAATCACCTGATGAGAATAGAGATGTGATGAATTTTTTGAAACAGTTTAACTCATATCAACAGGATATTGCAGTTAAAGTTTTAATACTGCAAGATCTAGTCCATCTTAACCCAGCCATTTTAAGCAATGTCGTTTTGGAGCATTTGTTTGGAAATATACGTAGCATTTGCCATCAACATCCAGTCGTTTTGGCGTTGTGGTTTTATGAGCAGAGATCGGTTTTGAAATTTGAGGCTAACGATGAGAATTCAGCGAAGGTGGCACATTACTCTGTTCATTAGTTTCAATAGGATTGGTATCTCTATTTGAAAACTTATCGAAAAGTTGTTTGAATGCATTTTTGGATCGTTCTATAAAGTGCGTAGATTTGTCAATGGCATATGTGCCTACGGCAAAAGAGACTATACTGGATACGGTAATTGCTAGCCCTGACATGATAGGGATGGCTGTAGACAACCCAGCTGCAGCCCCTGTAAGTGCTGCCGAGAGAATAGGTACCGCAGCAAATAAACCAAGTATGCCTGCTCCAACGGGTGGAAAGGCTACGCTCAATATTAAAATCAATGCAATTAGAATGGTGAACACTGGGATATTGTTTTTAGTATTTTCAGCAGATTTTTGGGTGTAAATTCCGCCTGCAATAAGTGCACCACCGGCTAATGTTCCAATAAATAGATAATGTGCCCATATAGGCCCTAGAAAAGGGATAAGCATTGGCGCCAGCACCAGCACGGTGAGCGCTAAAAAAAGAAATATGGTAGCAATATAACTATTTTGGGTATTACGTTCCCTTTGTTCTCTTCGGGTATCGGGATCACAAAGTCCTCTTGGTGGTGTTATTGCTGGCATGAGTATTCTTTATTTTGGTTATATTTTAATTATAGCATTTATTTTAATTTGCAAGAACAATATATCCATTAAGGTAGAACGCGAACAAAGACCATAAAAGGTAGGGTATAAGTAAAACGCCTGTGAACCGTTGATAAGTGAATAACTGGTATAATAGATTACAAAGACTAATGAGTATGAATGATAAACATAGCAGGGCAATTAATGGTGCGTTAAAATAAAAAAATATTGGTGTCCAACTCCAATTTAAAAGTACTTGGATAATATATAGTTTTTTGATATGCCATACGCGATGATTGTGTAGTTGCCATATACTCCATCCAGCAATCGCAATGGTTATATAAAGCAAAGGCCAGACGATACCAAAAACATAGCCTGGAGGTGTCAACGGAGATCGTGTAAGCGAGGCGTACCATATAGTATCCGCAGATGAAAAAATGCCGAGTAAGCCTGAGATGGATTGGAACGCTACAATCCAAACAAACAATTTTATATATTGATTAGACCACATATAGTCATGGTATGGTGTCAGTCGATCATTTACAAGTTACACAGTCTGTTGATTATGTTTAACTATGTTATACAAATTAAGTTTTAATGGGCGAACGATAGCAAAAAGATTACCTTTGTCTTGTCTTTTATCCCTTAATTAAATTCGTTGATGGATTGCTTAAAGTGTGTTAAATTAGCAATATTTATTTAATATGAGGCGAAAATGATTGGCAGGTTAATAAACTTTTTTAGAAATAAAATAGAAAATATAAAAATTAAGAATATTTTTAAAAAAAAGGATTCGCACAGTAATTTCCTATTATCTGATAGAGACGTATCCTCTCATCAAGAGATGACTCCTAAAGAGGGATATGCACCTTCTACGCTTGATTTCCAAAAAACACCCATATGGATTATTTTCATTGTGCTTGTCTTGTTGGTGGGTGTTTTTATTTATTATAAAAAACAGCAGGAAAATAATCGAAGGGTACTAGAAAACCTTAAAGGGGGCAATCCAACTGATGAGGATGTTCTATATTTCGAACGAAACCTATTACCTTCATATGCTTCAGATGAAATACCAGAAGTGGTAGTAAACAGAGTATTTGAATGCTTAGAGCAGGAGAAGCTAGATGAAAATCCTCTGCTTAAAGTACTAAGAAGAAAACCATCCCTATCTCCCGCAATGATTTTTTATGCTATATCGCATGGACAAGCCCAGCTTCTTGACTATATTGATGAAACGTTAGAACAAAACTCTCAATATACAATCGAAAATGACAATGAGGGTATTAGAAAGTGCAATCCAGAGAATATTTTTGATGTCATAAAAAGCCGACCTAAAATGAGAGAACTATTAGATAGATCCTATCCTCATTTACCACAAAGCTTGTTGTTGTGGGCTCTATCAAATTCTTGTGAAAGAGTGATCAAGGAATATAAAGATTACGAGCTTTCGTTAGATCATGAATTGATTGATTTTGGGGTTGATTCAGAAAACGTGCTTTCCAGTTTAAAGGGTGAGAAATGGTCTGAATTTGAGAAACCAGAAACGAAAGAGTTTTTCTTGGGGTGGGCTTTATTACATCGACGCCATGGTGAATTTGGTGGCTTAGCAGAAATCATCCGTTCAGATTTGGATACTTCCACTGATTATTCGTCTATAAGTGAAACTAGTAATGCGATAAAAATAATCGCAAAGAAAATAATGATGAAAATGTATCAATCTGATACTCCAAACCATTTATCTTTCTTTTCTATGTGTAATATCACCAGTGATAGCAAAGCTTTTAATGCACTGAGCGCATTGGTATTTGATGCAATTTATACAGAAGGAAACACACTGGTTTTTGATGATGTCTCGTTTCTTTTTGAGACATGGTTTAGTAAGGATGAAAGAGATTTAAACACCGATCATTTTGCAACAATGTTAAATAGTATTGAGTTCAAGTCTTTTAAAGATGGCGTGAATTCAATGTATTCTGAACTAGAGCAAACCCCCATTCAACGTGTATTGGAGCTATATAAAAAACATAATGATAAAGAGAGTGACTTCTCTAAGAACATTGTAGGATTAATACATGAACGTATTGGGTTCAAACGATTAGGGCTGACAGTGGAGCAGGTGATAAATGGAAATATACCTAGTGAAAAAATAATAGAAAGTTTAGAAGATAATGAAGCTTTATTTGAAATTATGGATAAGAGTGTTTTTAACGAATTAGAGGCATTGCATCATAACCATTTAACAGTTGTTTTGAAAGATGCCCCTGAACAACAGCGCATTGCATTCTTCAGGCATTATTGGGCAAACTTTAATCACACCAGAGAAGGATTCAGAAGCCTGTTAAACATATATGATCGTACAATTTGTATTAATAATCTAGCCTATAAAACAATGTATGATAGTTTGAACCCTTCTATAAGAAAAAGTAACGTGGCTAAAAGTTTTTTTTATAACCTTTTAAAGAATGATTTCGCTTTAGAGAAAGTATACATCAAAGATTATATACCCTTTTCAAGGGTATTTGAGGTGGAAGTGGGTGAAGAAAGTGATGCTCAAGGTTATAAATTATTTGCATGTTTTTGCATATACTATACAAGATTAGACACTCAATCAAAAGATTTAATCGATATTAGGCTTCAAAGTAATGGTTTTCGAAATTCATTATCGCAAAACGCGCAGGATCTTCTTCGAGATGTAATTGCAGGTGAGGAAAATGTCCTAAATTACACCGGACTCTTTTCTAATGATACTCGTTCTCAGCAAGGTTCAACATTCTCAGGATTGACTTCAATCAGGTAATAAATTACCTTAATTTAAAAGGATACGAGATTGTCAAAGCTTATAAACAGTAACCGTTCGTGGTGGATCTATTTTTTTTCAGAGGTAAGTCAACCTGCTTCCATTACTACTGTAAATGCGTTAGTGCTTTACTTCCTTTTACCTATGCTGTTTGGCCCTACTGCATGGATTTTTGTTCCTCTAGTTGTATTTAGTCTAATTGGATTATACGAAGCCTTTCAAGGAGGGTCGTATACAAAACACTTTGCTATCACATTATCAATGTTTGGCTTAATATTTTTGATTGATCCATCCGTTACATTGTTAAATCTCAGTTGTTTAGCACTGATTCTTGTACTTTGCGTTCCATCATTGGATATACTATCAGAACATGGACTTGTCGATGATGGGTTTAATTACCTGGTATTTGAAAATGTGATGGATTATGGGATCTGGTACCCACGTACGTTTAGAAACTTTTTACAAAATCTCCATAGGCACACTGATATACATCGTAGTTTCTTCAAAGCCCCTTTTGTTGATTCGCCTTTAAGAAGCCCTCATCCATTTTTCATGCCAAACTATGCTGTACAATTAATGGTGGAGCAGGGTGTTCTAAAGCAAACACAGACTTTAGTAATGTATGCTCTCATTACAAAGAACGAAGACTTACTCCGTTATGCTACGAACGAGATGAGTCTAGGAATACCAGATGATTTTGACAAATGTGGCGATCCTTTAGGGATAACTGGTGATGTCTATCATGATTATTTAGATTTAAATTTATTAGAAAATGAGACGCTATATACTTACTTATGTGATATAAAGTTTGCTGGGTTAAGCCATTTTTATTACATTGCATTATTACAAAATAATACCAAATGGATTACTAAGCTAAGGGATCAAGGCATTAGTCTATTACCTTATCATCACTATCAAGACCCCATTCAAGATATTGATAGTCCAAAGAGATTAAACCATGCAATGTATAATGCTTTGAGAGAAAGCGACTCACAGATGGTTCAACAATTATTAAATCGGGCAAATGATGTGGGCCTGAAGTATCCAAGGTATCTTTCTGGACCAGATATACCAATGCCAGTCTCTGTTTGGTTTACACGATTTATTTTATCAAATGAATTTGACAATCAGAAAGTCGGATGCCCATTTGATGAAGATTTTAGAGCAAAGATCTTGACGGATAAAAACATGCTGCAAGTCATTGGAGATTATTTAGATCTTCCAAACGCTTTCATTAATCAATATCAAATAGATCATCAGAATAGGGCAATTAATAGTCGATTGCTAGGATATCCGTATCTTTACAAAAGCGTGATGGCCAACATGCCATCTCTATACCGCACCTATCCAGAATTTGCAAAGGGATACCTAGATTTAGTGGATGATTATCTAAAAGGATATACCTCTGGGAGTCAATATATTCATAACATAATACCCATATTAAAAGACCCTCAAATTCTTGAAATACTGAAACTTGAAGATAAAAGATTTATCATACAAGATATATTGAAAGCATTATCGGAAAAAGACAATGATATCGATCTTGAAGAATTAGCATCATATAGAGGTGAGCGACGTTCAGATATTTATAATAGATACTTGTGTCTAATTATTCAAAAGTGTCAAGTTACATTTGAAGAGTTGGTAAAGACAACAGACAAGTCACTTGAGGAGCTCGATCTATTATTGGCTATAGAAGATAAACAACTCATTGCAACGAGTGGTCTATCTTATTTATTTTATGGTCATGAAATTACAACTCCAGTGAAGCGTTCACTAAAATTTATTTTATACAATGCAGATTATACAAAGCCCCTTAAAGTTTTCAGACCTCAAAACCCCGGTTCAACAACATATACTTATACTCTTAGGTCCTATGAGCGTGAAATCGTGAAAAAAACCCTGATGGAAGTTTATACGATGCAGGAACTTCCAACAGTTAACTTTTATTCACTATTTTCTCATAATGTAGCCCTATATGGATTAATGCCACGGCCCTATGTTCCATCAGAAATCCATGAAAACTATATCCGACTGTTCTATCCCTATAACCAGGCCGAAATGGAAAGAAGAGATGTTTCTCCTGAAGGTAATTCGGAGA
>MDTB01155146.1_pt1 | contig 22633 bp, 27 predicted proteins | sample 811161 | NCBI WGS metagenome assembly MDTB01 (sample SAMN05326650, study PRJNA326480) | marine metagenome | isolation source: seawater | place: Mediterranean Sea | collected 2009 | reverse complement strand
ATTGATTAATATTTTTTAAAAATTTAAATTATATTTTTTTTTTTAATTTAATCTATAATAATTGCCTAATAATTAATCATAGTATAAAAAATATGCAACAAAGATACTTAGGTGACATTCATGATTTTCAAAAATTTATTTTTGTAAAGTTTTTGAGTTGTGCATTTAATCAGAAGATTGGTCTTAATTGGTATTTGGTGGATCCAAAAAAAATTGGACAGAAAGAATTAAATAAAAAAGATGGAGAAAAAAGATATTTTCTAAAGGGAAATGAATTCAAAACTATTGATAGAAAAATTTATGACGAATTTGTTAAGTTAAAAACAAAAAAATTTAGAAATATTATAACTTTCACAAAAAAAACACATTTGAGCCAATATGTAAGCTTTTATAATAAAAAAATACCTTTGCTGAACAGAGAAAAATGGTTCACTGATTCAATAAATTTTTTTAAAAAAAAGGATATTATTTTTTTGGACCCTGATAATGGTTTATTAAAAAAAAAAAAAAGTAAGAAAATGTCTTTAAAATACTTGTTAGTAAAAGAGATAGAGACTTATTTATCAAAAAAAAAAACTATAATTTTTACTCAGTTTCAATCTTTCAATAAAACAAATATCAATTACTTGAGTGAAATAAAGAATCATTTAAAGTTGAAAAATATAAAAATTAATTGTCCTGTAATAGTCAATAGAACAGCTCCTAACACTATTTTTATTTCTTTAAGTAAAGACAAAAAAATGGAGTTAAAACTAAGAAAAAAAATTAAAGAATACGGTACAATTCATAAAAAAAGAGTGAAATTAATCACAGTCTAGGTTGACTAAGTTAATTTTCTTTAACTTTAAAATTAAAGAATAGTCAGCATAATCATATCTGAAAAAGTTTGCTATTCCTTGATCATTAAGATTAACTGTTTGCTCAAATATAGGTGTTTGCTGGTTGTCTTGATAATAGGACATTCTAATTTTTTTAAATTTGTTGTTAATTTTTTTAGGAAGTTTTATGTCAGATTCTCTAATAATTTGATCTGTTAGAAACACAGAAATATTAAAAAACTTGTCTGGAATCGTTCCTTCATATACTTTTTTGGTAATCATTCGTTTTTTAGAGTAAAGATTTGATATTATTTCTTCAAGAAATTGGTGAGGGAAAACTACATCATCGGAAAAGTTTAAATTTTCTTTATCCGTTTGTGGAAACTTAACAATCAAATTATTATTTATTTTTGCTTCTCCATAAACTCTTTCCACTAATTCAGCATCCTCTTTAACTTCTAAAACAAAATCCATGTCTGAGCCGTCAGCTTTTTCATTTATAGAATAGTTAATTTCGCTAACTGTTCCAACTCCATGTGAATTTATGAATCGAGTCATCATTCTTTGATTGGATACCCAAGAGTTTTTACAATTATTAATCCAATCAATAAAAAGTTGCCCAGAAGCCTCGTCTACATAGGTTTTACCGGGTAAACGTATTTTTTCAGAATTAGCAAGACTAATCTCATATTCACTTTGATAGGAAAGTAGCTTTGTAGCATTAACGTTAAAAGAAATAAGAGTTAAAGCTAGAGAAAAAAAAATTATCCTTGAGGTGCTCATATCTTTAAATAGTTGTTATAATATTGAAATGATGATCATAGAAATAATTAATGCAATATTAACATAGTATTTTTTAGTAAGTGGTTAAAGTATTAATTTTCGTCATTACACTATTAATTTTTTTTCTTGTTTTTTTCTTCAAAAAAAAAGTTAATAAAAAATCTATTTATTTGAATTTAGTATTATTGTTTTTAATTTTCTTAGGTTTAGTAGCTTTTTTTTTAATTAACAAAGTTGAAACAAAAAAAAATTACTATCCACCAAAGTTTGATGGTGAAGTTATAATACCTGGATATTTTGATGAAAATTAAAAATTTTCTTGAAACCTGCAAATATGTAAAACTTCCATTAGCAAAAATAAAAAAAATTGAAGTTCTTTTAAAGTTTCATAAAGGAAATTTGTTTTTAGTAGGTGGAGTTGTGAGGTGCCTAATATTAAAGAAAAAAATATCATCATCACCTGATTTAGTTACAGATTTACCCATAAAACTGGTAATTAAAATTTTAAAAAAAAAAAAAGTTAGATTTTCATCGGTTGGCATAAAATATGGATCAATTGTAATTTATGATGGACAAAATACTTTTGATTTGACTTCAATGAGGAGAGATGTTGAGACATTTGGAAGAAAAGCTAATGTAGAATTTTTTCCAGATTTGACAGAAGATTCAAAAAGAAGAGATTTTACAATTAATGCAATTTATTGTGATACTGAAGGTAATTTAAAGGACCCTCATGGCGGTATTAAGGATCTTACTAGGAAAAATCCAATTGTTAAGTTTATCGGAGATACCGAGAGAAGAATCAAGGAGGACTTTTTGAGAATCTTAAGATTTATCAGATTTTCAATTTATTACTCAAATAAATTTTACAAAAAAGATTTAAAAATCTGCGAAAAATTTAAGAAAAAAATACAATTTTTGTCATTTGAAAGACGAATTAATGAGTTAAAAAAAATAATAATATTAACTAATTTTGAATCAAGTTTTACGCAAAGAAAAATAGATGAATTTCTTGAATTGTCTCTAGCTAGTAAATTTGATTTTAATGGTTTTATAAGTCTTTGCAGATTAGAAAGGGAGATAGATAATATTTCATTTGAAAGAAGAATTAAATTCTTAATAAGAAATAGAAAAGCAAAAAAATTAATTTTTTTAAGTCATTTGAATAAATATAGCCAGCAAAGAATAGCTGGTAAAATTAATAATAAAAATTTTGAATTAAAAAATGTTTACTATTTGTTGTATGAAAATAATAAAGAATTAGTAATAGATCATATTATTTTTGCAACCGTAGTGAAAAAAATTTCAAAGACAGAATTTTTAAAGCTTTATGAAGAAATCAAAAAATTTAAAAAAAAAGGATTTCCCATTAACGGGACTGATTTAAAAAAAGTTGGTTTTAGAGAGGGTGAAAAAATGGGAGAAGCTTTACTACAGACTAAGAAATGGTGGATTGAGCAAAATTGTTCTCCCTTAAAAAAACAATGTATAAAATTTGCAATGCAACTTTTACCAACCAGTTCTAGGAGGTAAAGACATGAAAATTGCATCAATATTTCCGTTAGTCTGTAGGCCAAACTTTGTTCCTCTATCATGAAGCAAATTAAATTCTGTGTATCTAGATCTTCTGAGTAATTGCAAATTTTTGTCTGATTCTTTCCATTTCATATTTATTGTTTTTTTTGTTATGTTAATGTAAGCATTCAAAAAGGTTTGTCCGACATCCTTTGTAAAAGAAAAGTCTGATTCCCAATTTTTTGAGTCTAAGTAATCATAAAATATTCCACCTAAACCTCTAGGCTCATTTCTGTGCGGTAAAAAAAAATACTCATCACACCAATTCTTATATTTCTTATAACTTCCTCTTTGGTATCTTTCACATATTTCCTTAAGTTGATTATGAAAGTAATTTGCTAATTTAATAGAATTTAAAGATTTTAAATTATTTGGAGTAATGTCTGTACCACCTCCAAACCAATTTTTCCCTGTGACAATAAATCGTGTATTCATATGAATAGCAGGAATTTTAGGAGAATAGGGATGGATAACAACAGAAATCCCAGAAGCCCAAAAATTTTTGGTTTTTTTAGAACCAGGGATCTTACCTTTTAATTCATGAGAAATAGGACCAAAAACAGTGGATATATTTACTCCAGCTTTTTCAAAAGTTTCACCTCTTAAGACACTCATTTCTCCACCGCCGAGATTGTTTGAACCTTTTATATCTCTGTTCCATTTTTTTTTTTTAAACTTTTTCCCTGAAATCTCAAATTTTTCAAGTTCTTGACAGATTTTATCCCGTAATTCTCTAAACCATGCACTAGAAATCTTTTTTTTATCATCAATTTTTTTCATTGTTTTAAATTTTTTTCTTTTTATATTAATAACATAAGATTAAAGATAATATAATTAAAGAAATGAATACTAATACCAAAGATAAACCTACTTCAATTGATGAAGAAAAAAGAGACTTTCTTTTCATCACTACAACAGGTCTGGCAATTGCAGGTGGAGGAGCCTTTGCTTGGTCACTCATTGACACAATGAACCCAAGTAAAGATGTACTAGCTCTTTCAACCACTGAAGTTGACCTTTCCCCGCTTGAAGAAGGACAAAGTTTAACTGTTATGTGGAGAGGAAAACCGATTTTTATTAGACACAGATCAGAATCAGAAATTAATTCAGCTAGTAATGTATCTGTTGATGACTTACCTCATAAAGAATCAGATGAATCAAGAGTACAAAACCCCAAGTGGCTGGTTGTGGTTGGTGTATGCTCCCATTTAGGTTGTGTTCCATTAGGTCAAAAGATTGGGGATAGCAAAGGTGAATACGGAGGTTGGTTCTGCCCATGTCATGGGTCTCACTATGATACTTCCGGGAGAATTAGAAAAGGACCAGCTCCACTTAATCTTGAGATTCCGCCTTACAAGTTCGTCAGTGATGATATAATTAGGATTGGATAGTTATGCAAAATCAAGAAAATAAAAACACAGGAATAGCATCATGGATAGACAAAAGACTCCCTATCTTTACTTTTATAAACCACAATTTAAGAGATTATCCAACTCCAAAAAATCTTAACTATTTCTGGAACTTTGGTTCGTTAGCCGGGATTACTTTAGTGATAATGATTGTGACGGGCATACTTTTAGCCATGCAGTATACTGCCAACACTGAGATTGCATTTGATAGTGTTGAGAGAATAATGAGAGATGTAAATAACGGATGGCTTCTCAGGTACATTCATATGAATGGAGCTTCGATGTTCTTCATTATAGTTTACATTCATATCTTCAGAGGCTTATATTATGGTTCTTACAAATACCCGAGGGAAATACTATGGATGCTTGGAGTAGTTATTTTACTCTTGATGATGGCAACAGCATTTATGGGTTATGTTCTTCCCTGGGGACAAATGAGCTTTTGGGGAGCAACTGTTATTACAAATTTATTTTCTGCTTTTCCTTTAATTGGTGATTATATTGTAACTTTTTTATGGGGTGGTTTTTCAGTAGATAACCCAACCTTGAGTAGATTTTTTGTACTACATTACCTCTTACCTTTTGGTATAGTTGGTGTTGTTGCCCTTCACTTAGTTGCACTTCATCAATTTGGCTCAAATAACCCCACAGGTGTAGACGTTAAGTCCTCTGGAGACACCATTCCTTTTCATCCTTACTACACAGTTAAAGATTATTTTGGGTTAGGGGTATTTTTAATAATTTACGCTGCTTTAGTGTTTTTTGCTCCAAATTTTTTAGGTCACCCTGACAACTATATTCCTGCAAACCCGCTACAAACACCACCTCACATTGTTCCAGAATGGTATTTTCTCCCGTTTTATGCAATTTTAAGAGCGGTCCCTGATAAATTAATGGGAGTTTTATTAATGTTTGCTGCTGTTTTAGTTCTTTTCTTACTTCCATGGCTAGATAAACATAAAGTAAGGAGCGCAACCTTCAGACCTTTCTACAAACAATTTTATTGGTTGTTCTTTATGAACTGTATAGTTTTGGGGTGGGTCGGTGCTATGCCTGCAGAGGGTGTTTATGTTCTAATTGCTAGAATTGCCTCTGTTTATTACTTTTCATTTTTCTTAATTATAATGCCTTTACTTTCTCGATACGAAAAAATAAGCGAGCTACCATCTAGTATCTCGGCTGCAGTTTTGTCTAAAAAGTTCGATAAAGATGGTAATGAAAACTATGCAAAGTAAATTAAAGAAACTTTTTTTACTATCAACTATTTTGTTTCCTTTAACAGTTTCATCAGCTGGTCCAAAAGTAGAATTAATGGAGCAGAAATGGCCATTTAATGGAATATTTGGAAGGTTCGACAACACAGCTCTTCAGAGAGGATTTAAAGTTTATAGAGAGGTTTGTGCAGCTTGTCATGGAATTAGACACGTTTCTTATAGAGACCTTAAGGATATAGGATTTTCAAGTGATGAAATTAAATCAATTGCTGGTGAATATGAAATTACAGATGGTCCTAATGATGAAGGAGAAATGTTTCAAAGAGAAGCACTTCCAAGCGATAAGTTTGTCGGTCCTTACGAGAATGACAATATAGCTAGAAGCGCAAACAATGGAGCCTATCCACCAGATCTATCTCTTATCGTAAAAGCTAGGTCAGGAGGCGCTGATTATCTTTACAGTTTGCTAAATGGATATAAAGAATTTCCGGATGACTTTGAAGCAAGTGAAGGAATGTACTACAATATTTTTTATCCAGGAAACCAAATTGCTATGCCTTCACCAATTATGGATGATATAGTTGAGTACGATGACGGAACTGAAGCAACATACTCTCAAATAGCTAAAGATGTTACTGCCTTTTTAGCATGGACTGCAGAACCTGAATTAGAAAAAAGGAAAAGCCTTGGTGTTAAAACAATTTTTTTCCTTGTTTTAATTACTATTATGTTACTTGGAGTAAAGAGAAAAGTCTGGAAGGACTTAGATTAAACTTATGAGTGAAGTTGAAATCGCTTTCATCGGCGGAAGTGGTCTCTATAAAATTCCTAATCTAAAAAAAATACAGTGGAAAACAATTAAATCCTCTTTTGGTAAGCCGTCATGGAAGGTATGTCTAGGGTCTTTAAATGGAAAGTCAATTGCTTTTCTACCAAGGCATGGAATCAATCATAACATTTCTCCTTCAAAAATTAATTATAGAGCTAACATAGAATGTTTAAAAAAAATAGGTGTACAGAATATTATATCATTATCTGCGGTTGGAAGCCTTAGAGAGGACTTTAAACCAGGAGATTTTGTTGTAGTCGATCAATTTATAGATAATACTTATTTAAGAAATAAAACTTTTTTTGAAGACGATTGTGTTTCCCACGTGTCAATGTCTTCTCCGGTTTGTGAAAACTTAAGAGAAATTTCCATAAAAAATTTGAAAAAATTGAAACTTAATTTTCATCCTAACGGTACATATATTTGTATAGAGGGACCACAATTTTCTTCACTAGCCGAATCAAATCTTTTTAGATCGTGGGGCTGTGATATTATTGGGATGACTAATATGCCTGAAGCAAAGTTAGCGAAAGAGGCAGGTATCTGCTATTCTGCAATTTCTATGGTTACTGATTTTGACTGTTGGCATCCTAAGCATGATTCTGTAACTGTTGATCAGATAGTTGCAACCCTAAATAAAAACTCTAATAATGCATTTAAGTTAATAGAAGAGTTTTCAAAAATAAAAAAAATAAGTTGTGATGACAAAATAAAAAATATATCTAAAAATTCATTAATAACTAATTCAGAAAAAATAGACAAATCTACCAAGAAAAAACTTAAATATATTTTGAATGATTTATGAAAGTAAAAAATAGAAGCTTTTCTACAATTTGGTTGGAAAATAGTGAAATAAAAATTATTGATCAAACAAGACTTCCTTTCGAATTTAAAATACAAAGATTACAATCACTTAATGATTTCTGTAAAGCTATCAAGGATATGAAAGTTAGAGGTGCTCCTTTGATTGGAGTGGCTGCTGCTTTTGGTCTTGCAAAGTCAATTGAAAAGAATTCTAGTTTAACGAATTTAAGAAGTTCTTATAAAAAACTTTTACAAACTAGGCCTACAGCAGTTAATCTTAAATGGGCATTAGATAAAATAAAAAAAGAGTTGCTCAAAACAATTCCAAGAAAAAGAGCTAGTTTAGCAATTGAACTAGCAAAATTGATTAGAGATGATGACATTGAAAACTGTAAAAGGATAGGTCATCATGGACTTAAGATAATTGAAAAAATTTATAAAAAAAAAAAGAAACCAGTTAATATACTAACACATTGTAATGCAGGTTGGTTGGCAACCGTTGATTATGGAACTGCTTTATCTCCTATTTTTTGTGCTAATCAAGCCAAAATTCCTTTACATGTATGGGTAGATGAAACAAGACCTAGAAATCAAGGAGCACTCTTAACATCATGGGAGTTAAAAAATGAAAAAGTTCCACATACTGTTATTGTTGATAATGCAGGAGGGTATTTAATGCAAAATGGAAAAGTTGATTTGTGCTTAGTTGGAAGTGACCGAACTGCAATGAATGGAGATGTTTGTAATAAAATAGGTACATACTTGAAAGCAATCTCGGCTCATGAAAATAATATTCCATTTTATGTGGCATTACCTACTTCAACAATAGACCGTTATTTAAAAAAAGGATCAGATATACCAATTGAAATAAGAGATGGAAAAGAGTTGTCTAATGTAAGTTTTGAAAAATCTAAAAAACTTTTTACTGAACGAATTTACGAAAAAAAAACTAAAACTTTTAACCCAGCTTTTGACGTTACACCCTCAAAATTTATTACAGCCTTAATAACTGAAAATGGAATTTGTAAAGCTAACTTCTCTTCTATAAAGAAAAAATTAAAAAATTGATTATGAAAATGATAAAAGAGACAATTATTAAAAATTATAACTTACTTCTAAAAAAAGGTATGAACTTAGGTTCTGAGGGTAATATTAGTATAAAATTTAAAGAAAAAATTTTCATTACCCCTTCTGGTATAGATATAAAAAATTTAAAAAATGAAAATATTTCTATAATTGATTTTGAAGGAAATGTTAAAAATGGAATAAAACCGTCTAGTGAGCTTGATTTACATTTATTAATCTACAAAAAACGAAAAGAAGTTAGCTCAATTGTTCATTGTCATTCTGATTGGGCATCTATTCTTTCTTGTATGAGGCAAACGATAAAAAGATTTCATTATATGATAGCTGAATTTGGAGGAGATGACATTAAGTGCTCAAAGTATGCAACCTTTGGAACAACACAACTAGCCAACTTTGTGTTATCAGCATGCAGAGATAGAAAAGGATGTTTGATCGCAAATCACGGACAAATAAGTCTTGGTGAAAATATTGATGAGGCTATCCATCTTTCTTTGGCATTAGAAAAACTGGCAAGGCAGTATTATTTTTGTTTGTTATCAAAAAATTTTAAACTTTTAAGTAGAAATGAGATTAGTAATGTTTTAAAAAAATTTGCTCACTATAAATCTAAACATTAAATTTGAAGTTTATTATGTCTCCGTCTTTTACTAGATATTCTTTACCTTCTAACCTGACCTTACCATTTTCTTTACAATTTTGTTCACCTTTAAATTCTATAAAATCATGATAATCAATAACCTCAGCTTTGATAAAACCACGTTTAAAGTCAGTATGAATTTTAGCTCCAGCATCTGGTGCAAAAGAACCTTTTTGACAAGACCAAGCTCGAGATTCTTTGATACCAGATGTAAAAAAAGTTAATAAATTTAAGAGGTCATATCCTTCTCTAACAAGTTTTGATAATGACGTTTCTTTTAAACCAATTGATAACAGAAATTCTTGTTTTTCCTTTAAATTTTCAATCAGAGAAATTTCAGATTCAATATCAGCTGAAATATTTAATACTTTTGTAGATGTTTCATTAGCAATTCTTTCTACCTGTTTGCTTAATTCATTTCCTGCTGTAATTGAATTTTCATCTACATTACAAATATAAATCATTGGTTTTATGGTCAAAAGATTATAGCTGGTAAGTATTCTTGATTCTCCCGGTTCTTTGGAACAATTTCTTAAAAAGATTCCGTCATCTAAATTTTTTTTTGCAGTTTCAAGTGTGGTTAAAAGCTGGGGATCGATAACTTTTCCTTTATTTTTTTTTTTTAAACTTTCAATTATATTTTCAATTTTTGTAAGATCAGAGAGTAAAAGTTCAGTCTCAATGATATTAATATCATCAATAGGAGATATTTTACTATCAACATGCGTAATGTCTTTATTTTCAAAACATCTGACAACATGAATTAGAGCATCAACAGAGTAAAGGTTTGACAAGAATTTATTTCCTAGCCCTTCGCCTTTACTTGCACCTTTGACTAGACCAGCAATATCAACAAATTCCAACTGATTAAATATTGTTTTTTCTGATCTAGAAATTTCTGAAATTTTTTTTAAGCGCTTATCTTCGACCTGAACTTTTCCAATATTAGGATCAATTGTACAAAAGGGGTAATTTTTAGATTCAGCTTTTTGAGTTGACGTTAGGGCGTTAAATAATGTTGATTTTCCAACATTTGGTAAGCCTAATATTCCACAGTTAAAACTCATGTTAAAAATTATTTTTAAAAGATGAAAAGTCTTTTTTTATTAGTAATTTGAAATTAATAATTATTTTTTTTTTAATATTCTCAATCATTTTTAATTCTTCCAAGTTAAATTTATCTAAAACAAATTTATCAGCATCAATATTTTTTTCTTTGTATAAAGAGTTTTTAATTCCAAATTTTATTCTATTAAAGTTAGGTCCAATCAGCCCTATAATACTTTTAATACCATTGTGACCTCCATGCCCTCCAGAATTTTTTATTCTCAGTGAAGAGAACTCAAGGTCTAAGTCATCATGAAAAATAAAAATATCTTGAGTATCATTAATTTTAAAAAAATTGAAAATTTTTTTTATTGGGCCTCCACTTAAATTCATATATGACATTGGTTTTTGAATCACTATGATTTTGTCATATATAGTTTTTTTTGAATATAAAGAGTTGAATTTTTCAGAATATTTTGGAAAATTAAATTCAGAATGTATCGAATCAACTATATCAAAACCAATATTATGTCTTGTTTTTAAGAATTCTTTACCAGGGTTACCAAGTCCAGTTATTAAAATCATTTAATTGGAAAACATTATTTTTTTTCGCTATCTTCTGATTTTTTCCCATCAGAGGATTTTTCTTTTGCTGCTTCCTGCTTATCTACGCTTGAATCCCCTTCTTTTGCTTCAGCATCTTGAACACCTTCATCAGTTTCTTCAACTGGCTTCTCTTCTTCAACTTTCAAGACTGTTGGTGGTGCAATTGTAGCAATAGTAAAGTCTCGATCAGAAATTGTAGGTTTTACCCCCTCTTCTAAATTTATTGAGCTAATGTGTATGCTGTCGCCAATTTCTAATCCATCAAGGTTTGCTTCAAGAGATTCAGGTATTTTTGAAACTAAAGTTATGAGTTCTATTTCACGTCTAACAATATTTAAAACTCCACCTTGTTTTATACCCGGGCAATTATTTTCGTTTATGAATTTAACTGGAACAAGTAAGGTTACAGTGGTGTTCCCACTAACTCTCAGAAAATCAATGTGCAAAATACTTTCTTTTACAGGATGAAGCTGCAAGTCTTTAGGTAAAACTTTTATAACTTCATCATTAAATTTAATTTCACATTGCTTGGAAAAAAAAGTAGGATCTTTAATTTTCAATTTAAGAATCTTTTCATCTAACAAAATAGGAATAGGATCTTTTTTATCACCATAAATTATTCCTGGTATTTTTTTTTTTTGTCTTAAGCTCCGAGAATCGCCAGTTCCACTATTTTCTCTTTTACTAACTATTAATTGTGAATTCTCATTCATGATACACTCCTATTAAGCAAATAGACTCGAAACCGACCTATTTTCTGTAATTCTTCCTATTGCCTCTCCAATGAGAGGAGCTATAGACAATTGCTCAATTTTTTTAGAAGAACGTACATCTTCTCGAGCGAGAATACTATCAGTTATTATCATTTTATCAATAGGTGAATTATTTATTCTTTCTATGGCTGGTTCTGATAAAACTCCATGAGTAATGTATGCGTATACTGATTCTGCTTTTTCTTCTTTTAACGCTTTCGCTGCATTTGAAAGTGTCCCTGCAGTATCACAAATATCATCAATTAAAATACAATGTTTATTTTTAATTTCACCAATAATGTTCATTACCTCAGAAACACTTGCTTTCTCTCTTCTTTTGTCAATTATAGCAAGATCACAGTCTAATCTTTTTGCAATTGCGCGGGCTCTTACAACTCCACCTACATCAGGAGATATGATAATAAAATCTTTTTCAGAAAATTTCTTTTTAATATCTTCTATAAAAACAGGTGCAGCGAATAGATTGTCTGTTGGAATATCAAAAAAACCTTGGATTTGTCCAGCGTGAAGATCAACCATAAGGGCTCTATCTGCGCCAGCTACACTTATTAGGTTAGCAAGTAATTTAGCTGATATTGGTGATCTAGGTCCGGACTTTCGATCCTGCCTTGTATAACCATAGTAAGGCATAATTGCAGCTATTCTCTTGGCTGAGCCTCTTTTAAGAGCATCGATTGTAATTAGTAATTCCATTACATGGTCGTTAGCAGGAAATGAAGTTGATTGTATGACAAAAACATCTTCTCCCCTCACATTTTCTTGAATTTCAACAAAAATTTCTTTATCAGGAAATTTTTTTATTGTTGCGTCAACTAATTTAACACCAAGATATTTGGCTATGCTCTCAGCAAGGGGTTTATTGCTATTACCTGATACCAATTTCATAATTATCTTTTATACTAACTAAACTGATTTGCCTACCACAATTTTTAATTCCTTTTTTTAAATAGTATCTAAAACTATAAAAATTATTGTAGTTTTGAAATGTGTCTATTTTTGAAATATTAAAATTATCAATGCCACAATTAATTATTTTATCTGCAATAAGTAAACTGAAATCAAAATAAAGTTTTCTTTTTATTGACGAAATATATTTTTCTGAATTTATTTCTTGTTTTTTTAAGTTAACAAGAAAATCATTCTTAACTTCAAAAGAATTTTTTTTTAAATGAGGACCTACATCCACAAAAATATCTTCTTTGTATTCACCCTTTTCAAAAAAAAAGTTCAGAGCATTTTCTATTATTCCTGAAAAAACTCCTTTCCAACCTGCATGTATGATTCCAAAGTATTTTTTTCCCAGAATTACTATGGGAGCACAGTCTGCAGTCAAAACACCAAGAACTAAATCTTTTCTGTCAGAGATAATTCCATCTCCACTTAAAATTTGATTGGTGATTTTATCAATAAAGAAAATTTTGTTGGAGTGAACTTGATTAATTAAAATTATTTTTTTTTTGCTACAAAATTTTTCACGTACATACTCTCTGTTTTTTTTAACATTTAAATCGTTGTCACCCTTATTAAATGAACAGTTTAAAGAACTGAAGTTTTTTTTACTAACGCCACCATTCCTTGTGAAAAAACAATATTGAAAATCTTTGTAAAAAATAATTCTATTTTTTTTAGACATCAGAAAAAATTTAGTTCAACTTCTTCTTTAGTAATAAAAGCACATTTAATTAAATCTCCCATTCCTTTAGCATCGGTAAGCCTAGTAAACTGAGAGTCTAATATTTGAAATTGTTTTTTAGATTGTAAACCTTGTGATAATTTAATAAATCTTTCATTAATTCCGTTAAAAAAAAGAAATTTTTTTTGAGTGATTGGTCCATAAAAAAATAAATCTGATTTAATAGCCTGCTGCTTTATTTTTTCAAAATCAACGTGGTAAGTAATATCTGATTTATGGAGATTATTAAGAAAATAGTTTTTTTTTTTTTTAAAAATAGACTGAAGGGTGTCAATTTTTCTTTTTTTAAGAGGGCCGTAATCAAAAATAAGTAAACCTCCCCCAAATTTATTTAAATGACTAAAAATTCTTTTCAAGTAAAGCTCAGTATATGGCGATATTTCATCTACATCACCTTTTTTACTCTGCTTTTCTAAAAATTTGAAAAAAGGGTTTTTTTTTAAAGTGAGTTTTAATTTTCCTTCAACTAAATCAATTCTTCTTTCTAACCAACCATTTGAGGTTTTTTCAAACTGATTTATTGGTAAGGCATCAAAAAACTCGTTTGCTATAAAAAAAATTGGCCTCGGTGGAAAAATTAATTTCCTGAGATATGAAATGTTCAGGTTCTTAATATTTTTTTTTATATTTTTAACAAGATTATTTGATTTTTCGAATAAAAAAAAATTTAATTCCTCTTTAATCAGTTTATTAAGGTTTTTTGATAGATCATTTATTAGAGTTCCATTACCGGGACCCAGCTCACAAAAATCTCTAATTTTTCCAACCCTTTGATTAATTGAAGCTATGAATATTGAAACACATTCACCAAAAAGCTGACTAATTTCTGGAGCTGTTATGAAATCAGTTCCTATTCTATTTTTTTGATAATACCCATGATCTTTTTCATAGAGGCAGAGAAAAATAAACCTACTTAAAGAAAGAGTCCCACCATTTCTAAAAGTATTATATATTCTAGAGCTTTTTTTCATTTTTTAAAAAAACTATCCCAATTATCAACATTGGCAAAGTTAAAATTTGTCCCATTGACATATTACCTACAATTAATCCTAAATGGGAGTCTGGTTGTCTAAAAAATTCTAAATTAAATCTAAAAAGACTATAAAATATCAAAAATAAAGCATATCCATTAAATTTATCTTTAAGATTGCTTCTTATAAAGAGGTTTAGTAGTAGAAAAATAATTAAACCCTCAAACAGAGCCTCGTAGATTTGACTAGGGTGTCTTGTATATAATTCTGACTTATACAAGACACCCCATGTACCATCTGTTGGCCTTCCTATAAGTTCAGCGTTTATAAAATTTGCTAATCTACCTAAAAAAATTCCAATGGGAGAACTGAAAGCAACTAAATTAGCAAGTTGAGAGAATTTAATTTTTTTTATTCTTGAAAAAAAAATAATTAAAATAATTACTCCAATTAATGCTCCATGAAATGACATTCCTCCTTGCCAGATTTTTAATATCTCAAGAGGATTACTAAAATAAAAATCAAAATTATAGAAAATAACATATCCTAGTCTTCCTCCAATTAATACAGCAACAATAAGCCAAGTAATAAGATCATCAATTATTGATAATTTAAGCTTTAATATTTTTTGTTTAATTAAATATTTTGAATAATAATTACAGAATATAAAACCTGAAATGTAAGCCAAAGAATACCAATGAATTTTTAAAGAAAAAAATTCAACTGCAACAGGGTTAAGATTGTGCTCATATATCATAGGTTTATAATTAAATGATTTCTAATATAGTCTTTAATTCCATCTTCTAATGAAAAAAATTTTTTTTTATAACCAGTTTTCCTTAGTTTTTTTATATTTGCTTTTGTGAAATATTGGTACTGCTCCCTTATATTTTTTGGTGTATCAATATACTTAATTTTATTTTTTTTGTTTGAGTTTTTAAACACTGAAACTGCTAAGTCATGAAAACTTCTTGGCTTTCCGGTTCCTACATTATAAATTCCATTTATATTTTTATTATCAACAAACCACTTAATAATATTTACAACATCTTTAACATAAATAAAGTCTCTCATCTGCTCACCATCTTTATAATGTGGGTGGTGTGATTTAAAAAGTTTTACAGTTTGATTATTTGAAACTTTCTGAAAAATTTTTAGTACAATACTTCTCATTTCAGATTTATGAAATTCATTCGGTCCATAAACATTAAAAAATTTTAATCCTACATATTGTGGTGGCTTTTTTTTTTGACTGATAATAAATTTGTCAAATAAATGTTTGGACCATCCATATAGATTGAGTGGAATCAATTTAGAGAGGTAGTTACTTTTTTCTTGATCATCGAAATTATTAGAACCATCACCGTAGGTAGCTGCTGATGAAGCATATATTAATCTTTTTTTATTTTCTATACACCATGACCAAATAAATAAAGAAAGATTAATATTATTTTTTATAATTAATTTTGCATCTGTTTCTGTTGTTGATGTAATTGCGCCGAGATGAATTATTAATTTTATAGATTTATTGTTTTCATTTAAAAAATTTTCAAGATCATCAGGAGAAACTTTCCTCAAATCTTTGTTGTTGAAATAATCAATATTTTCATAGTTTTTGCAGTCAACTGATATAACTTCTTTAATATTTGTGCTTTCAAGAAAATTTATTAAGTTAGAACCAATAAATCCTGCACCTCCAGTAACTACTATCATATCATTAACCTTAAACTACGAGAGTACTCGCAAAACAAAAAAACTAATAACATATGTGGTAACAACAAATCCAATAATATTAAATAAATAAATATTTTTTTTGTTAATAGCTTTTCTTACTGATCTATGAAACCAAATTAACCAAAAAATAAAAATAATTAAGTAAAAAAGTAACAACAAAATAATAAGGGAATCTTTAAGCATATTACTATATATTGTATATTAGAGAGAATTTACTACTAATTGTTGTTGTTTAAATTTATTTTATATATTAATATTATGTCGTGGATTTTTTTAGTCAAAATAAAATAGTATCTTACGCCAATCCAATTGATTGCATTGAAGATCATATTTACAAATTTGATGTTGAACCTCTAAGATACACTGCTGATCATTTAGGTTTAAAATTTAATGGGTCATGGTCTAAATATGAGATTGCTATCGTTTGGAATGAAACAAATAAAATTATAAATTTTAGTGCATGTTATGATTTTAAAAATAAGATAAAGATTACTAAAGAAATTTATTCTCTAATTTCATCAATTAATGAAAAAATAAACTTAGGTTATTTCCATTATTGTTCTCGGCATGAAACTATTTTTTTTAAGTATCAAGTTTCCACTAAGGGTCTTAATTATATGACATTGGAACAAATAGAAGACTTTTTGAGTGTAGTAATTAAAGAGTTTGATAGATTTTTTCCAATTTTTCTAATCTCTTTTTCTAAAAAAAATGATGAAAAATTTATTTTGAGAAATTCAATGCTGGACAGATATGGTCTTGCATGACTGAGTCATTACTAGTTGGATGTGGTAATCTAGGTCAAAACATTATAAGTGGCTTTTATAAAAAAAAAAAAAGAATTCTAATATGTGATGAAAATAAAAATCTTTTAAAAAAGATAAGTAAAAACTATCAAAATTTCTTTGAAGCTAGTGAAAACATAAAAAAAATTTCACTCGAAAAGGTTAAATACATATTGCTTTGTATTAAACCTCAGCAGGCTTTAAAAATTTTGAAAATAATTAGCCAGAAAAAGAAGCCAAAAATAAAAATAATATCATTTGTTGCTGGATTAAAAGAAAAAAAAATACAATCTTTTTTTGATTATAAAGTCGAGGTGATTAGAATTATGCCGAATTTACTTTTAAAAGTTCATAAAAGTACTACAGGAATTTTTTCGAGTAATTTGAGTGTTTTCGAAAAAAAAAAAATTGAAAGTAATTTTTCTTTCTTTGGGAGACTTATTTGGTTAAAGAAAGAAAACCAAATGGATTTTTTTACGGCATTTTTTGGTGGTGGCCCAGCTTATTTGAGTTTTTTTTTTGAAATATTATCAAAAATATTAATAAAAAACGGTTTTAATAAAAAACTTTCTAATGAACTCGTTTTAATTCTTGTTAGCGGTACAATAGAAATAATTGATAAAAAGCTAAATTTTCATGATATCGTTAAAAAAGTAGCTAGCAAAAATGGTACTACTGAAAAGGCACTAAGTTTTTTAAAAAAAGATAAAAAATTAAGTTTATTAATTAGTCAAGCAATATCCAAAGCTGAAAGAAGGTCAGTAGAAATTGCTAAAGACTTATTGTAAAAGTAGCACCTTTTTTTTTGGAATCTTTTAAATAAATTTTTCCTTTAAGTTTTTTTATTAATTCATTTGCAATACTCAAACCTAATCCCGACCCACCTTGATTTAAGTTTCTTGAGTCATCAATTTTGAAGAATGGTTTAAATACTTTTCTTTTAAATTTATCAGGTATTCCTGGTCCATCATCTTCTATGTCTATAAAAAGAGAATTAGACTTTTTTTTTGCTCTAATAGAAATATTTTCTCCATATTTTGATGCATTCTCACACACATTAAAAATAATTCTAAATAAATAATTTCTGTCAGTTTTAAAAAAAATATTTTTTTTACATGATATTTTAGTTTTCTTTTTAAGATCATTAGAGGAATTTGTAACTTCAATGATTAAATTAAATATATTTATTGAAACAATTCTTTTTACGTTGATCTTTTCAGAATAATCAAGATATTCTTTTAAAACCATTTCCATAGTTTGGATGTCATTTTTAATTTGCTGTTTTTCCTCGTCTTCATCCATTAGTTCTATTCGTAATTTAATTCTTGTCAGAATTGTTCCAAGGTCGTGTGAAATACCTGCTAAAAAACTAGTTCGTTGTTCTATATAATTATTAATTTTTTTTTTCATTTGAATGAATGAACTCCCTGCCTTCCTAATTTCCATGGCACCCTCAGGTTTAAATTTTTTTATTTTTTTTCCATCACCAAATTCTTTAGCGGAATTAGCTAATCTTTGAATAGCTCTTATTTGAATTCTCAAAAATAAAAATGCAATTAATGTAAATATTAATGACGAAAATATCATCCATAGAAAAAGGATCAGAGGTGTCTCACTAAGAAGATATTTTTTTGGAAATTTAATTAAATAAAAATAAGCAATCTCTTTTTTTAAAACATGAATTTCATTTTCTTTAATTGATAAAAAAAAGCTTTCACCTAGCCGATCTTTAATTTTTTTTTCAATTTTTTTTTCAAAAAAAAACTTTTTTTCTATACCATCTTTATAATTTTTAACTTTCAAAAATTTAAGGTTGAGTTTAATTGCAGAGTTTTGAGCTACTACGTAACCGTTGCTTTTATCTTCTGAAATCAAAAAGGCTATTTGATTGCTTGCAATATTAGAAAATCTTGTAATAATTTTTTCCCAATGACGATCATAAAATAAAAAAATTAATAATGATTGAGTTAGAATTAGGGGTAGCAAAAAAATAAGAAGTAATCTGGGTAAGATTTTTTTTGGGGTAAACTTTTTAAATAATTTATTCATACTCACTTATTAGCATATAACCTTTGCCTCTTACTGTTTTGAGAAATGAGGTGTCTGAGCTTGAGGTTATTTTTTTTCTAAGTCTTGCAATAATCACATCAACTGAACGTAAATTAGAATGTATATTTAATTTTTTTCCAATGTATTCTCTTGAGATCTCTTTATTTACATTATTAATCAGAATTTCTAATAGGTACTCTTCGTTTGTAGTTAAACTTACAATTTTGTTATTCTTGTTTAATTTTTTTGTATTTAATTCATAAATAAATTCACCAAAATAATATTTTTTATTATTTTTAGTGTTATTAATTCTTGGATTGAGAAGTTTTTTAATTCTAAGAATAAGCTCCATTGGTTCAAATGGTTTGCTCAAATAGTCGTCGCATCCAAGGTTATATGATTGAGTTTTTATGTCTAATTGACTACTAGCAGTAAGCATTATTACAGGAGTGTTTATATTTTCTTTTCTAAAAGTATTGAGAAACTCAGTTCCACTGACATTAGGCATCATTATATCTAAAACAATAATGTCAAATATAAATAAGTTCAGTAATTTTTTTGCTTCATCAACGCTTTCTGCTGTTGAAACACTGAAGTTTTTTTTCCTTAAAAAAACTTTCAGTAACTCTCTTATTTTATCATCATCATCAACACACAATATGTGTGGTTTGTTTTCCATAAAATAATTTATAATAAAAGTTTTTAAATAAAATAAATTTGCATATTTAATGGTAATTTTTTTGATTGTATCCTATAACAAAATTTATGCAAATCTTACCTTTTGATAAAAGAGATGGGTTTATCTGGTTAAATGGTAAATTCGTAAAATGGAGTGATGCAAATATTCATGTTCTTAATCACGGCCTTCATTATGCAAGTTGCGTTTTTGAGGGTTTAAGAATCTATGATGGAAGAATCTTTAAACTTAATGAGCATATTGAAAGACTTTTTTATTCTGCAAAAATTTTAGATTTAGATATTCCTTTTGCTTATCAGGACGTTATTGACATCACAAAAGAAATAATTTTGAAGCAAAATGTTTCTAATGGTTATGTAAGGCCTGTTGTTTGGAGAGGAAGCGAAATGATGGCTATTTCTGCAAAAAAAGGATCAACAAACCTTGCAATTGCTGCCTGGGAATGGCCTTCCTATTTTTCTCCTGAGAAATTACTTGAGGGAATCAAACTAAATGTTTCAAAGTGGTTAAGACCTTCACCAGAATCTGCCCCAACGGATAGCAAGGCAGCAGGTTTATACATGATTTGTTCTCTCAGCAAACATGAGGCTGAGAAACTCGGTTTTGATGATGCTTTGATGCTTGATTACCGAGGATATATAGCAGAAGCAACTGGAGCAAATATTTTTTTTGTGAAAAATAGTGAGCTATTTACACCAATTGCTGATTGTTTTTTAAATGGTATCACTAGACAAACCGTCATTGAAATTGCAAAAGAAAATAAAATAAAAGTACATGAAAGCCATTTTAAACTTGATTTTTTAAAGGCTTGTGATGAAGTTTTTTTGACTGGAACAGCCGTTGAAATTACACCTGTTAGTTGTATTAAAAAATTAAATTTTGAAGATCGAAAGCTAACCAAATTCTTAATGTCAGAATTTAACAAAAAAGTAACTACTTAATTATTAATTTTGAACATCAAGCCACTTAGAAGATTGTGCGTAATTTTCTTTTTTCCAAAAAGTAATCTTTTTTTTAAAATACAACACAATATCTTGAATAAAAGTAAAACCCTCTTTTCTATGTTCACTTGCTACAACAACAAAGATAATAATTTCACCTGGTTTGAGGTTTCCATATCTATGCATAATAAGATAATCATGAATTTTAAATTTTTTTAACAAACTCCTTATGGCTATTTTTGTTTGGTACAAAGCCATTTCTTCATAAATTTCAATATCCATACTCATTATTTTTTTTTTGTTTCTTAAAGGCCTGACCTTTCCAAGAAAAGATATTACTGCTCCTGAATTACGATTTTTTGAGGTAAAACTTTCCAACATCTTTTCAACATTCAACTCTCCTGTTTGAAATATTATTTTCATCAACCACCAGTTACTGGAGGAAAAAAAGCAAGCTCATCTTTATTTGTTACTTTTGTTTGAAATGAATTTATATAATTACAGTTAACTGAACATTTAACACTTTTTATATCTTTAAAGGCTAACTTATAAGATTTATTAATTAATTTTAATTTTTTAACAATATCTTCAACAGTAGTTTCTTCATCAATAATGATTGAATCTTCATTCTTACCGATGATTTCTTTTATTTTCGCAAAATAAAGTATTTTCAATTTAAAATATCCTCGTATCTATAAAACTTTAATAAGGTTCCTTTTTTTATATATTTAACATCTTCATTAATTTCAATTATACCATCTGTATTAGAAATAGAGGAAATAATTCCCGATCCACTTGTATGGAATTTTTCAAGAAAAAAATTATTATTTATTATTTTTATTGATCCTCTAAGCCACTCAGTTCTTCCAGTTTTTTTTTTCATTTCAAAATTTGCAGGAATTAACCTTTCTATAATTTCAGTTTTTTTTATACCACATAAATTTTTAAGAAAATTTACAACAAGCATTAAGAAGGTAACTACAGCAGCTACAGGGTTTCCTGGTAAACCAATAAATGGAGTATTATTTAATTTTCCGAAGGCGAAGGGTCTTCCAGGTTTTAAAGACAATTGCCAGAAGTTGACTTTACCTGAAGTCGAAAAAAAATTTCCAATATGATCAATTCTGCTTTTTGAAACTCCACCTGAAGTTATAATCAGGTCAAAGGACGAGAGATTTTTATTTAATTTTTTGTGTGTGTGTTCAAAATTGTCTTTGATCACACCTAAGTCTGAAATTTCACAACCTAATCTTTTTATTAAACTGATTAATACAGTTTTATTGGCATCAAATATTGAAAATTTTTTTTTTTTAGAACTTGAAGAGATTTCATCCCCTGATGAAAAGACACCAACTTTTATTTTCTTAAATACCTTTATTTTTTTTAAACCAAGAGAGGACAATTGTGCAAGGTCAACGGTTCTAATTTTTCTTCCTTTTTTAAAAGCAACTTGATTTTCTTTTATGTCTTCTCCTTTTTTTCTAATATTGTCGCCTTTCTCTGGCAATTTAATAATTTTAAGATTGTTATTTTCGATTAGGCAATTTTCTTCAAAACAGATGGTATTAATATTATTATTTTTTAGAATAAATGCTCCAGTAAAAATTACTATTGCTTCCCCAATTTTTACTTTATTTTTAAATGGTTTTCCTGGTCTGGATTCTCCAACTATCTTGAGAGTTTTTTTTCCTTTTCTAATCGAATTATAATTAATCCCAAAACCATCAACTGCAGAATTATCAAATTCTGGTATATTATTCTTTGAAACAATATTATTTGCTAGTACTCTGTTCTCTGAATCTTTAAAATCTATAAACTCAGATGCATTTTTATAATTTTTTAAACTGTCAATCATTTTTTTTTTAGCTGAGTTGACAGAAATAAGCATTTTATTGTTTTTCATTTTTAATCTCTTTTAAAATAAAAGAACCTATTTTTTTTGTCTCATCTATATGAAATTTAGGAAGACTTATTTTTGAAATTTTTGGAGTAACTTTATCAAAAATTAGTGCTTTTATGTTTTTATCTCTTTGACAGAGTAGGGGTTTTTTGATTGAGTCTCTGTATACCTCTATTTTTTTATTTGGTCCTTTTTTTAGGCCTTCAATTAATATTATGTCAGTATCCAGAGAAAATTTCTTTACTATATCTTTTAAAGTAATTTTTTTTTTTTTTTTTTTGT
>MDTB01198226.1_pt1 | contig 22635 bp, 23 predicted proteins | sample 811161 | NCBI WGS metagenome assembly MDTB01 (sample SAMN05326650, study PRJNA326480) | marine metagenome | isolation source: seawater | place: Mediterranean Sea | collected 2009 | reverse complement strand
TCCCTTTTTTAAAAATGACACCTCCTGTTAGCAACACTTCATTTTTGGCATCATCAAATAATAAATAATCGCATAAAATCTCATATTTTTTTTGCTTAATAAACACATTTCCACTTAAAGAAACCCTTTTTTTCTTTAAATCAATAACAATATCGTCCGATCGCACAAATAAACGCTCAGTCAACGCCTCTCTCAATTTTTTATTTTTGATCGCCTTCCTTTTTTCAGGTTTAAAAAGAAAGGATAACTTATCTAAAGTTACTGCTATCTTACCACTCGCTTTAAATTCCTTTTTAGATTTATCATAAACGCCTTGATCAGCGCTTAAGCGCTTTCCTGATTGAAGAATACGTATATTGCCATTCAGACTCACTATAGTCGTATCTTTTTGTTTAAAATAGTTAAGTTCATCAGACAAAACCTGGGTATCTAAGGATCTGAGTTCAATTTCTCTTTCATCTAAGTTACTATTTTTTATCACTTCTCCTGGACGAAACAAAGCCACCTTTTTCGATAGTTTTGCATGATCATCATCCACAAAGATCACTAGTTGATTGCTGGTGGCAAAATACTCATCTGTTTGAATCCGTATGGGCTTTTCTGAGACAATTTCATTTTTATCGTTAAAAAAGATCATTTCATCCGATTCAATTCGTAAATCATCCTGAAGAATTTGAACGGCTCCTGTCATATAGGCTTTTTTATTATAGTCAAAATATTTCATCTGCTTGGCTTTTAAAAAGTAACGGTCTTCTGGATCTGATGAATGAGGTGCGTCATCCTCACTTTTTTTCAAAATAACCGCCTGGATATTCCCAGTAGAAATAAGAATTTTACGTTTAGAGTTAACTCTCAATCCCTTCGCTTTTAAATCGTCCATCACCAATTTTCCATTCGAATCATACAAACGCCCAAAATTGAGTGTATCCATTTTAAACAAGTACTTATTACGTCCCGTCCAAATATAATCAGATTGAACTTCCCATGCTAGCTTTCCATTGGTATAACCTTTTATTTTGGAGTCTTGCATTTCAAATTTACGTTCAGAAACCGGTTCTTCTAGCCAGTTCGAGGTGTCATAAATAATCAAGCTCGACAAAAAGAGAAAGAATAGAAAAAATAAAACAGCAATGACTTGCCGTTTGCGTTTTTTAATGATTAAAATCATCTGTCGTCAAAAAACCCCAATGGTGTTGGATATAAAAAATCTGTTTTTCGTATTTTTTTTAATCGCGTATTCATGATTTTTTTACCCATAAAATGGTCCGACTCATCAAAGCTAGGCAACGCCTTTCCAAAAGACTTCGCTACATAGGTATAATAGTCCCTACGGCTTGGATGATCATCACATACGATGTTCAAACATATCGACCTACTTTGTGTATCGATCAAATCCACTAAAATTTGAGCACAATCCTCGAGGTGAATCAAGTTCACTGGTGAGTTCGGAGCACTGATTAAACCGCCCGCTAGGTTTCTTAAGGACTGGCGAGATTTTCCAACCATCCCACCAATACGACAAATCAGACTGGTTTCTACAGCATCTTCAATCCTTTTCTCAACGGTATACAAACACTTCGCACGCTCAGAATCATGGTCAATCTCAGAGGTCTCACATATCTCTTCGTCCTTATTGGGATAAATAGAGGTGGAACTTGTAAAAAGAACGGTCTTAATGGGTGATTTTTTTATATACTCTGTTACAGACTTCATCATCCGCACATAGTCCCAAGGGTCTTTCAGACGTCTACTAAAGGGTAACAAAATTACTAAGGACTCTAGATCTAAAAAACGCTCAAGTTCTGTGTTAAGCACTTGTTTTTTATGGGGATCTATTAGATCAAAAAGATCAAAATGAATCAAAGATTCCGTTTTTGGATCAATATCTAGTTTTTTTTCTCTAGTGGAAAGACGTGTTTCGTCAATAGGATTTTCAAGCTGATTTCTTTGAGATCTTGAGCGTAAATTCTCCAAAAACGCTGTTCCAAGATACCCACATCCTAAAATTCCTAATCGTGTTTTCATACGAAAAGTGTATCACAGGGTTTGACGTCATTCCATAATCTAAATTATACTGGATATATATATAGATATCATCACTTTGTTAGTGGTATCATCAATGAGGAGAATAATATGTCTGGGAGAGATCATTTTTTTGAAGGAATAATTATAGGCGCTTTGACAGGAGCTATTTTAGGAATCTTATACGCACCTCAGTCAGGTGATAAAACAAGAGAAAAAATCAAGCATATTCGGGATGAAAATGAGGACATCATTCAAGACTCTAAAGAACACACAGAGAACATGATTGAAAAAACAAAAGATGCTATTGAAGAAGGGTTTGAGAAGTTGAGTCATATGATAGAAAATGCAAGAGGCAAAGCAAGTTAAATGATTACTATTAACTTTACTGCAATTAAAATAGGTCTAGAAGTACTGTTTTCGATTTTAGGTATTGCTGCCTTTATCTATATTATTCTTATCGGATATAAACTCAATCGTCTGTTTAAAAGAATGGATATGATTACTTCTTTTAAATGTTTAGCCGGCGTTTTGAAAGTTTTTTCTAAAAAAAACGCTGACTAAACCGATACTCATTAGTAGTTTATTATGAAAAGTTCTGACGTTCGTTCCAAATTTATACAATTTTTTGAATCAAAGCATCACCAGTTTGTGAAGTCGGCTCCTATTCTACCTCAAAATGACCCGACTCTCTTATTCGTGAATGCCGGCATGAATCAGTTTAAAGATATTTTTTTAGGAAAAGGAGACAATACCCTTAAACGCGCAGTGAATTCACAAGTTTGTGTTCGAGTTTCGGGAAAACATAATGATCTTGAGGAAGTCGGCTTAGATACCTATCATCAAACATTATTTGAAATGTTGGGAAACTGGTCTTTTGGTGATTATTATAAAAAAGAAGCCATAGAATGGGCGTGGGAACTACTCACCGAGGGATTTGGGCTCCCCAAAGACAAACTTTACGCTACCGTATATGAAGAAGATGAAGAAGCCTTCGAACTATGGACAACTCATACAGACATCCATCCTACTCATGTCGTAAAGTGTGGCAAAAAAGACAATTTTTGGGAAATGGGTGAAACAGGCCCCTGTGGACCTTGCTCTGAAATTCATATTGATACCTACGATGATACAGCTCCTCAAACCATAGAAATGAATCTCGAAACAGGTGGCTTAGCCGATCGATATATGGAGTTATGGAATTTGGTTTTCATTCAATACAATAGAAATACAGATGGCAGCTTAGAGGATTTACCTCAAAAACATGTAGATACAGGTGCAGGATTAGAAAGAATCACAGCCTATTTACAAGGAGTCAATTCAAACTATGACACAGATTTATTCAAACCGATTATCGATCAAATAGTCTCTCTTACTAAAGTTGACTACCATCCCGACATTAAAGGGATGCCTCATCGTGTGATGGCCGATCACATTCGGACACTTGTGTTTGGAATTGCGGACACCATTCGTCCTAGTAACGAAGGTCGTGGATATGTACTCAGACGGCTTTTAAGAAGAGCCCTTAGATATGCGCAACAATTAGGTGTTAACACCCCTATTTTACATCATTTAGTTCCTACGGTTATTTCTATTTTAGGAACCCACTTTGATCATCTTGCACCCCAACAGAACTATATTGAACGTCTCATCAAAGCTGAAGAAGAAAGTTTCTTACAAACCTTATCTCAAGGGATTCAGCGCTTCGACACGCTTGTATCTGAGTTAAAAAGTGTTGGCCAACTTGAGATTTCAGGCGCTGATGCTTTCAAGCTCTATGATACCTATGGCTTTCCTATTGACCTTACCCAAGTCATGGCCTCTGAACAAGGATTCACCATAGATATGAAAAGCTTTCAACTCTCCTTAGATGAACAGAAAGACCGGTCTAGACAAGCTGGAGGGACACAGGAAAAGTCTACAGAAAGAAAGATACTTGATCTCGATGATAAAACGGTGGAACCCGTGCATGTGGGTGTTTATAAAGACGCACCTGGCGGTGGAGAAGCCTTTGTGCCAAGTACTGATTTGGAACGCTTTCATTTAGCACGACATCACACCGCAACCCACCTCTTACATGAAGGTTTGCGTCACTTTATTGGGGACCATGTTCATCAAGCAGGATCATTGGTTGATGTGAATCGACTTCGCTTTGACTACACGCACTTTGATAAGGTCTCAAAAGAGACATTAAAAGACATCGAGACTTGGGTGAACGATCAAATCGCTGCGGACCACCCGGTTATTATCACTGAGGAACCCATTGAAGCGGCTAAAAGTCGTGGCGCAATTGCCATGTTTGGTGAAAAATATGGCGATACGGTTAGAGTCGTTGAAATGCCTTCTCTTTCAATTGAGCTTTGTGGAGGAAACCATGTCACACATACGAAGGCACTTGAAGTATTTAAATTAGTTTCCGATGGATCCATTTCAACGGGTACTCGACGTATTGAAGCCATAGTCGGAACGCAGACAATTCAATCACATGAGAATACAATTAAGCACTCCCTTATAGAAACTTTGAACGCCAAACAAAATAGTTTACACAAAAAAGCAAAATCTCTCAGTTCATCCGCCTCTTATAAACAACCAGAAACACTCACTTTTTCTCTTGATCAGTCTATGGAAGATCTTCAGCAAGCACTCACCTCCTTAACAAAATCCGATAAAGCATTAGATAAAGCCATTACCAATAATGCGAACCAAGCGTCTCAAGAAGCCAGCCAAGTGCTTAAAGATCATTTCGTCACAATTTCCGACACCAAAGTCTTAGTTCATCAACTAGCCGATGTTGGCATGCAAACACTCCGTCAATTATCCGACCAACTCATTCAACAGCATCCTAAAGCCATCATTGCTTTGGGGTCTAGTGATAATGGAAAAGGTCTAATGGTTATCAAAATATCCAAAGACTTATCTCAAACAATGTCTGCCTTGTCACTAATGGATACGGTAAAAGCAATCACAGGTGGCGGTGGTGGTGGCCGGGAGGATATGGCTCAAGCGGGTGGACTAAACGCAGACAAGCTATCAGATGCACTTACTGTCTTAGAAGATAAAATTAAGGAAGAACTCTCAAATCCACAATGATTTCACGTATTTTAGGTTTAGATTATGGCAGTAAACGCATTGGAGTTGCTCTTTCCGATGGATTGGGTTTAACTGCTCAACCACAAGCCTATATCTCAAATAACGAAGACTCCCTCAATAAACTCCAGAGCCTTATTGAAGAGCACGCTATTTCAACGGTTGTCCTTGGTTTACCTTTAAATCAAGACGGACAAGATAGCCCCAAATCTCTAGAAGTTCGAGAGTTTGCTAAAACATTATCAGCTATTTCATCAGTTGAGATAGAATTCTGGGATGAACGCTATTCAACAAAAGCTGTTACAAGACAACTCATTGATCAAGATATGTCTCGAAAAAAGCGTAAAGAAAAAGTGGATTCACAGGCCGCTGCTTTTATTCTTCAAGGATACCTTGATAGCTTGTGATTACCTGGTATTTAAGATATTTTTTTGATAGTATAGGACATTATGATTAATTTAAACACAAAAACCTATTTAGAGATTTCCCAAAGTTTTGGATCACCTACCTATGTTTATGATCTTGATTTGGTTAAAAAACGCTACCAAGAATTATGCCAATTCATTCATTGGCCCACTCTCAAAATTCATTATGCGATGAAAGCCAATTATAATTTAGACGTTCTTAAAACTATTCGTTCTTTAGATGGTTATCTTGATACCGTCAGTCCAGCAGAAGTTATTCTCGCGCAAAAGGCCGGATTCACGCCGTCACAATTACTTTATACCGCAAATAACCTAACTGAAGATGAGATGCACTTCGTTCATAAGACAGGGGTTCTTTTAAATATAGGATCTTTATCCAGACTTGAAAAATATGGAAAAGCATATCCCGGTTCTCGGGTATGTTTACGATTCAACCCAGATGTTGTTGCCGGTGCCCATGAAAAAATCAAAACAGGCGGTGACTTAACCAAGTTTGGGATTCTTTTAGAAGATGTTCCCAAAGTTGAAGCACTTATTTCTCAGTATAATTTAAGTGTCGTGGGCCTTCATGAACATACAGGTTCGGGAATAGGTGATACAGAAGCCGTATATCAAAGTATGCGTAACCTATTGGGAATTGCCACAAAAGAGGTCTTTCCAGATCTAGAGTTCATTGATTTTGGAGGCGGATTTCAGGTTCCGTATCACCCTGATGAAAAGCGTATTGATTACCCTGAGATGGGACGTAAAATCACTGAAATATTCTCTGAGTTTTGTAATAATTATGGTAAGGAACTCGCTCTTTATTTTGAACCTGGAAAATACATAGTTGCAGAATCAGGAACCCTACTTGTCGAAGTTAATACCATTAAAGAAAATAAAACACGAACCATAGTGGGCACCAATTCAGGGTTTCCTCAACTGATTCGTCCCATGTTTTATGATGCTTATCACCATATACTCAACTTAAGCAATCCTACGGGGACAGAAATTGCCTATGATATTTGCGGTAATATTTGTGAGACAGGAGATCGCTTCGCAGAAAACCGACTCATCCCTGAAATTCGAGAGGGAGATATTCTCGCTATTCAAAATGCAGGCGCCTATTGTTATGTGATGGGTGGCGTGTATAATTTACGTGCCATGCCATCTGAAGTGGTGATTCAAAATGGTGCTGCGAGACTCTCTCGTCAACGGCTCTCTAATAACGGTCTAATCGATCAACTTCTCTCCGAATTTGCAACTTAGCCCACAAAAACTCTTTTCCAGTCTTTCACCCAAGAATCTAGTCTCTGGACGCCCCTCTTTTTTTGGCTTAGAATAAGGGTATGGATTACAAAAGCGCTGGTGTAAATATTGATGAAGGAAATCTTGCGGTGGAACGCATTAAACCGCTTGTCAAAAAAACATATTCTCCGAATGTCTTAAGTTCATTGGGCCTTTTTGCCGGTTGTTATGAACTCCCTCAAGGCTATACAAAGCCTGTTTTAGTCTCTTGTACAGATGGGGTTGGTACCAAGCTTGCTCTTGCGATTGAATCCGGACAACTTGAAACCATCGGCATTGATTTAGTCGCTATGAGTTTAAATGACCTTGTTTGTTGTGGGGCAACTCCACTTTATTTTTTAGATTACTTTGCTTGCAATACCTTAAAAGCAGATCAAGTTGAGTCAGTTTTAAAAGGTATTACTAAAGCCTGTTCTGAGACAAACTGTTCCTTAATAGGGGGTGAAATGGCTGAAATGGGCGATATGTATCAACCAGGAGAGTTTGATCTTGCGGGGTTTGCAACCGGAATTGCAGAAAAAGACCAGCTAATAACAGGTCAAGATATCGCTGAAGGGGATGCTGTCTATGCACTTCCTTCTTCAGGAATTCATAGTAATGGATACAGTCTTGTTCGAAAAGTATTTTCTGATGAAGCGAAACGAGAGGCCCATGGTGTAAGCATGGAAGAACTCCTCACCCCTACCCGACTGTATGTCAAAGACACCTTAAATTTATTAGAAAGTACATCCATTAAAGGGATTGCGCATATTACTGGTGGTGGCTTAATTGAAAATGTTAGCCGTATTCTACCAAAAGGGCTTTCTGTCTCTATTGACTTTGATAGCATACCCGTCTTAGATATTTTTAAAAAGATTCAAGAAGCTGGCAATATTGATCACTCTGAAATGTGGCGCGTGTTTAACATGGGTATTGGTATGGTGTATATTGCATCTGCTGATATCAAATTATTCAACACAGACCTCATCCATATTGGAGATATTGTTCCCTCATGAGCGATAGATCCCCCTTAAAATTAGGCGTACTTCTCTCTGGACGAGGCTCTAACATGAAGGCAATTTTAGAGAACTGTCTATCTGGCAAACTCAATGCCAGAATCGAACTTGTTATTAGTAATAAAGAAGATGCAGGTGGCTTAGCAATAGCAAAGAAACACAATATTCCAGCCATACATATTTCCCCCCAATCATTTGAAACAAAAGATGATTATGAACTAAAAATTGTATCGGAATTACAAAGCTATCAACCCGATCTTATTATCTTAGCGGGTTACATGAAGATTGTCGGTTCCCCCCTATTAGAGGCATTCCCTAATCAAATTCTAAATATTCACCCTTCTCTTCTTCCCAAATTCAAGGGCCTTAATGCACAAAAACAGGCTTTAGCTAGCGGAGAATCAGAATCGGGGTGTACGGTTCATTGGGTAGATGAAAGTTTAGATGGGGGACCTATTATTTCCCAAGAGAGTGTGCCTATTCTTGATAATGATACTGAAGAATCTTTATCTCAACGGATTTTAGAAAAAGAGCATTTATTATATTCAAAAGTCATAGAAAGTTATTATCAAAAAAGAATTGAAAGGAAAAAAAGATGAGAGCATTAATCAGCGTATCTGATAAAACAGGAGTAGTAGAATTTTCAAAGACATTAGTTGATTTGGGCTATGAAATCATCTCTACGGGTGGGACCTCAAAAGCACTAGAAGATGCAGGTATTTCCGTAACACCTATTGATCAAGTCACTGGATTTCCCGAAATGATGAATGGGCGTGTTAAAACCTTGCACCCTAAAATTCATGGCGGGTTACTGTCTTTACGTGACAATGAGAACCATATGGCCAGTTGCGAAGAACATGGAATAGGCTTAATCGATATGGTTGTGGTAAACCTCTATCCTTTTCAAGCGACAATCAGTAAAGCGGATGTCACTCTATCAGAAGCCATAGAGAACATTGATATCGGAGGTCCTTCCATGATCCGATCCGCCGCTAAGAATTATCGGTCTGTGGCAGTGGTGGTTAATCCCGATAACTACACTAAGTTAAGCGCTGAACTCAGAGAAAACCAAGGACAATTATCGGAAAGCACCAAATCATCATTAGCCGTTGAGGCGTTTCAACACACCGGGCAATATGATGTTGCAATTGGTAATTATTTAGCTAAAGAACTCACAGACACCAATGCTTTTCCAGATAGTATTACCACGACACTGACCAAAGAATCTCACCTACGCTATGGAGAAAACCCCCACCAAGAAGCCGCCTTTTATCGTCTCGGGACAAGCCAAAGCGGCATTCCCAATTTAACCCAACATCATGGAAAAGAACTTTCCTATAATAATATTGTTGATATTGAATCTGCATGGGATATTGCCAAAGAATTTACGGAGCCGGCAGCGGTCATTATCAAACATACCAATCCTTGCGGAGTTGCGATTTCAGACACCATCTTTTCAGCATACCGTAAAGCCCATGATGCAGACCCTGTCTCTGCTTTTGGATCTATCATTGGCCTCAATATGCCTGTTGATGAAGACACCGCAAATGCGATATCAGAAACATTCGTAGAAGCAGTGGTTGCGCCATCATTTACAGAAAAAGCCCTAGAGATTTTAATGAAAAAGCCCTCTATACGATTACTATCCAGTCCTTCCTTCATGGAAAATGGACATGAGACAATGTATAAGTTTGTTCAGGGAGGAGTGCTTGTTCAGTCAGTTGATAAACAGCTCATAGACTCTGAAAAAGCATCTGTTCCTACTCAAGAAAAACCCTCATCCGAAGATGAAAAGGATTTAGAATTCGCTTTTAAAGTTTGTAAACACGTTAAATCCAATGCCATTGTTATTGCTAAAGATGGGCAAGCGGTTGGCGTAGGCGCGGGACAGATGAGTCGCGTTGAATCTGTTGAAATTGCACTCAATCGCGCCGGAGACAAATCCAAAGGTGCAGTAGCTGCCTCAGATGCCTTCTTTCCCTTTAAAGATGGGGTTGAAAAATTAGCTGCTGCTGGCATCAAAGCTATCATTCAACCCGGTGGCTCTAAACGAGATCAGGAATCCATAGACGTTTGTGACGAAAACCAAATGAGCATGCTATATACTCATATGCGTCATTTTAAGCATTAATAAAGAAGATAAAAGATAGAAAATTAAGATTTATTTCATAAAGATGAGGCCGTCATCGCATTGATCTTTTTGATACATATCATTCAAAACATCAAAAAACTGATCTGAGTTGACCTCTAGATTTAGTGATTCAACCTTTAATTTGGAAAAATGAGGGGAAATGGTATCTAAAAAAGAACGGACATCTACACCAGCAACATTTTTCAATGCATGAGGCAAATATTCAACAACTAACACTTTTGTGTTTTTTAAAATAGATTGCATCCCTTTTAAAGCAAAGTATTCAGATCCTTCAATATCCATAATCACGATATCATAATCTAACTTATCTAACTTTGACTCTAATGGGTAGGCATGAACAGACACTTCATCAGGGCTATCGTAATAATAAATATTATCCTTTTTAATAGGGACGCGCTTACTTCCTCCCGTATTTTCTTTCCCTAAAAGAAAAGGTATCGTTTCTTCTTTATCACTAGCAGCAAAGTTCATCACCGTGCAATTTTTCACACCATTCAGCGAAACATTCAATTCCAACAATTCAAAATTTCTTGGATTAGCTTCGATAGCAATTACTTCTTTGGATAACCTGGATAAAGGAATCACTAAAGCACCTATATGTGCACCAACAACTAATATCTTTGTCGTTTCATTGATATAAGGTTTCAATCGATCAATTTCATTAGGATTATATTTACCAGATCGTCTTAATTGAAGACCAACGAATGAATCTTGAGGATGAACCAAAAAACGACCTTCTTCAGACTCTGTTAAAATAGCTTTTGCATAAGGACCGACAATTTTTCTTGTAATATTACCAAATGAAAATTTCTGAAAATAATTAATCGGCATAAAAAACCCTTTTGTTGATTATATTATTTTAAAGTTAACATTTATTCATCAAATATACAAAGTGTGGTTTATTTTTTGTAAAACTCTTCTCCCGTAGCGATTTTATCTCTACCAGAAGATTCTCGCCAGGCATTAGTGTCTCTTAAAGAATAAACGCAGCCACAATATTCTTGCTTATACATCTTTTCTTCTTTGGCGATTTTATACATGCGTTCTGCGCCACCCCGTTTTCGCCAATTATAGGTCCAATACTGGAGTCCTTCGTATCGATTTGCAGACCGTAAGCCTGAGGCATTGATTTGATCCATATCTTTCCATCGTGACAACCCTAAACTACTCACAAAACACTTAAACCCATTTTCATAGGCATAAAGGGCGGATCTTTCAAAACGCATATCAAAGCATTGGGTACACCTGAGTCCCCGTTCTGGGGACCATTCCAACCCTTTGGTACGAGCAAACCAGTTATCTGTGTCGTAATCAGCATCCACAAAAGGAATATTGTATTTTTTTGCAAAGTCTATATTTTCTTTTTTGCGAAGCTCATATTCTTTTTTAGGATGAATATTGGGGTTATAAAAAAAAATAGTCAACTCAATTCCAGATCGAATCATGGTTTCTATAATTTCACCTGAACAAGGCGCACAACAAGAATGTAAAAGAACTTTTTTATCTCCTGAAGGTGGCACTAAATCATCTGGAAGTGATTGACTCATTTTTTATAATTAGTCCTGAATACTTCTATCTGTTTCTAAAACTTTTTCTGCCATATCTTTTTTATACTGATCTAATTTAGCCGCGATCTCGGAATCAGTCGCCCCAATAATTTGAACCGCTAAGATACCTGCATTTTTTGCACCATCAACAGCCACTGTCGCAACAGGAACACCTGAAGGCATTTGAACCATAGATAACAAAGAATCAAGACCGTCCATGGTAGATATTGACGCATTAATAGGAACAGCAACCACAGGTAAAGTCGTCGCACTTGCAACAACACCGGCTAAATGAGCCGCACCACCCGCACCAGCAATCATCACCTTAATTCCACGCTCTCTTGCAGATTCTACATAAGCAACGGTTTCATTAGGGGTTCGATGTGCAGATAACACTCTCATTTCTGCTTTGAGCCCAAATTCTTCAATCGCAGCTTTTGCTTTTTTCATGATTTCTAAATCAGATTTACTTCCCATTAATATTCCAACATCAATTTGACTCATTATACAGTCTCCTTATTCAATCTATTATTTAGCACTAATTTTATAAGGCTCTGCCAAAAAGTTCAAGATAAAGCTTGACATAAACATCAAATTTAATGACTATATGGTCACTTATAGATTTTATTTTAGTATTTTTAACTATTGAAAGCGGGTCATTATGTTTAGTAGGTATAAAGTTGTCAGCACTTTTGAGTTAAGCGCTTTAGGAAGCGCTTTAGAGGCATCTCCTCCTTCAACGCCTCCACCTACACAAAGAAGACGGTCTAGTACTTTTTCTGCGGACACCTCTCCAGCCACAGTACAAGCATCTGACCCACAAAAAGTATTGTATCGAAATAGAGGGCTTGAGATTTTAATAAGTCATTTAACAAACCACCCAAAGATTGATACCTCCGTTATTGAAAAGGTAGCAAAATCAATGTGCAAAATCAGCACTGAACATGGATTTGAATCGGGTGTTTTAGTCGGCCCTAATCAGGTTTTAACCTGTTTACATGGACTGACTGATGATTCTGATACTTCTAATTTCACTCACTCAACTATACCGCCTGTTACAATCACTGTTGAGTTTACTTATCCAAACTCTGATGACGCTTCTTCACAGTCTGATTTATCAGTTAAAAAAACCACACCTTATTTTGGAGACCTCGTCATCTTAGAGTTAAGTAAGGCAGTAACAGATAGAGAACCCGTACGCATAGAAACACCCATTGACCTTTCTCCTGAAACACTGATCCACCTTCATCATGCAAATGATGGCAAACTTAAAGGCTCTGTCACAAATTTTAGGCAATTGAATACCTTTGATTTTCTTGAAAAAGGATTATCATTAGTTGGAGAAGAAGTGTCTTGGGGACCGGCAAATCAAAAAACGATTGGGTGCGTAACTACCGTAACAGCTGAGGGTAACTCACTCCATTTACAAGTAGAAACTAAAAGTGACTCTCAAACGCGAACACACGAGATAGTGGTTAATCCAACAGATCGCAGCTGTCATAAAAAATATGAATCTGGCTCTAAAGACTATAAAGTGATTGACCTCAGTGTTTTACGAAAACCATTACTTGGCATCGATCATGCAATTGTCGGTCATAAATCGGGGGATGGAGGATCCGGCGGGATTTACATCACACCCAATGGAGATCTATTTGGGATTCATTTGGGATTTTTGAAGACAGTTCTCCTTGATGATCCAGACAATCATTTTAGAAACCGATATTTGCAATATCCATGGATTAAAGGAACTAGGGTTGTAGATAGACTCTTATCAACTACCACTTTTTATGATCCTTACATTGAGAAACAAGGGAAATCTAAAAAACCAATTGTTAGAAAGATTGGAATCGATATCGTTAAAGCCTACCTTAAGGATAACCCTATACAACTTTCTCGAATCATTCAGGATCTTTCTTTTAAGTCACATAACGCCAAATCTAATATTTTTGGTACAACTGAAAAAATGGGCCGTTCAGCAATTAGAATAGACAATGAAGACCATTCATCTAGCGAAGAATGGTATAACACTCAAATGCAAATAGGGCCCGGTACAGGGTCTACTGTTTCCACTGTTTTTGTTGACCCTGCATTAAAGGAGTTTGTTCAATCGAATAAAGAAAATGCGGATCAATTAAACTTCCTCGACCAATGTTATCGAGACGCTGTTTTATCTAACTTTAAACGAACGAAAGGCTCTCCCAGTGAAAATCGTAGTATTAAACAATACCCTATTACCTACCTCTACTTAAAGGATGGGAAGATTCATGCATCTGATACAAATCCAAAGTCACCTTCATCTGAAGGTACGAAATCAGGCACTAATAAAAAAGTAAGCTCCGGCTCTAAGTCTAACAACAACAATTAAATAGTGTTCAATCGATAAATATAGTTGTCAAAATACGCTAAAATAGGTAAACTATAATTTAATCATTAAAAAAAGGAGTTCAAAATGGCTAAAAAAGGAAATCGTCAGAAAATCATTATCCGTCATAAAAAAACAGGACACTCCTATCACACAACCAAAAATAAAAGAAACACAACTGAGAAAGTCACTTTAAAAAAATATAACCCCATGTTAAGAGAACATGTTGATTATGTTGAAGTGAAGTAGTGAACGATCAATTCAATTCTTCTCAATTTAATTCATTTATACTTTCTAATACTGTCATTGGGGTCTATGAAACACCCATCACGCTTAAATCTGGTAAAACCTCTAACTGGTATGTTAATTGGCGAAAAGCCTGTTCGGATGTCGCTTCCATCGATTATATTAGTGACTGTGTCTTAGAGTTTATTAAAGATCAAGATATATCTTTAGACTGCATTATGGGTGTCCCAGAAGGGGCAACCAAATTAGGCCTACTCTGTCATTATAAATGGGCGAAATCCCAAGCCAACTTTAGCAATACCCCCTATCCCTTCCCTATGGGTAGACAGAGTCCTAAACAGCATGGGCATCCAAATGACAAATTCTTTGTAGGAGCACCTGAAGGAAAAATTCTACTGATTGAGGATGTGGCAACTACTGGTATTTCAATGATCCAATTTATAGAAAGGCTTGAAGAAGCCGGTAAAGAGATCTCGGCAGCCATTTCACTCACCAATCGCATGGATACCAATCAAGAAGGAAAAACGGTTCAAGAATTGATGGACGAAAAGTCTATCCCCTACTATTCTATGAGTAATGGCAAAGACTTGCTTCGTAGCTTATTAAACACAGCCGATCTTTCGGACTCTCTCAAAAGCACTTTAGAAAAAGAAGTACAAGGATAACGTCCTACTCAATGATTTTTTTCTGAATGATCTATTATTTTTTATATTTAAACGTGTAGTAGATTATCATTGGCAGGATAGCAACCGTCGGTCCTAACAAGAATTGAACTAACTCTAAATAGCGCTTTTCGAGTCTGATGACGAGAGTCTGAAAGGACTCATTAGCTTGGATAAACGGAACTATCTAGAATGAATTGCAATTATTTCACTCGATTATAAGCACTTATCCCTAAAATCGTTCATAAAAATAGGAAATCCCTAAACTAAGGGTATTAACCTCATAACTACCTGCCGTATAATCTAAGCCTCCGTATCGGAAATCTAGGCGCATCGTGTCAGTTATCAAATAACTGAGTCCGAATTGCCAGGCCACCAAAGTACCTCCTCCTGCTTGTATAGCAGCATGTCCTCCGGCACCAGAATAAACCTTGATATCCAAAAAACTCTTCTCATTAAGAGGATATAGATAGCCGAAACCTATTAAAGCGGTCCCATATCCACCATAATCACCTCCTATCGCCCAAGAAGTTCCCATTGCAAAGAAAAGAGTCTCTGTAAAAAAGTAATCGTAATAATAAGCGACTAATTGCTCCAAGCCTTCATTATTTCCTAAATATTGCTCGATCATAAATTGCTCTCTAATCGTGACCCCTTGTCTTTCTATAGCATCCAGTTTGAGTTCAAAAAAACTCAAGCTCATTACTAGTATAAGTGACGATATCAACAGCCTATTTAACATAGGGGCCCCTTAGTACTTTAAAGTCATGGGTAATACGAAATCCCCATATTGGACTCTCCAAAGCTCCATTTAAAAACCATGTCTGTCCATAAAAATAAGACAGGATATAATCTGGTAGTATACGATACCCAAAACCATAATAAGCCTGTAAATTAAGACCACCCCCCTCATTTGGGTTTCCACCACCACCAGCTGCTCCCAAAGAAAAAGAAAGATCTAAGATTAAATGATCCGTCATTGATGGCCTGTAGCCCAAACATATAGCCCCCTCAATATATCCATGTCGCTTTCCTTTTATTGCAGCATACCCAGCTTCTCCCCAATACCAGTCACTGTCTTCAAAATATTTTCTTGAACGTCCGCCAATTAAGACAACTTCTTCATTTGTCGTTTCATCATACACAAAGCTTTTCATATCAATACTTAAACTCATCATTTCCTCTTTTTTTTCAAAGAATTGATTGCCGAAGATCGGGACTTGTATAAAAAGGACACTCAAAAAGAGTATAAAAAAAACTAATCTACTCATTCACGCTCCCTTTTATATGACGACGGTACTCCGTAAAATACCAAGATACTCCTAACGTATAAATAGGAGAACTCAAGTTTCCATCAGGAAAATCAATCCATCCTATTGTTACAAAAGAACCTATTTCTTTTCCATGCCGATAATATAAACCGGCTTGTGTTTTCAAACTCAATCCTCCGCCTACCCCCTTTTTCAAATGTCCGCCTCCGCCCGCACCTAAAACAAAACTGGCTTCTAAAGTAAGGTCTGTCGCAAGCGTCTTCATTGCACCTAAGCCAATCCCTGCTACCGCATAGCCCGCACGGTTATGTCCGCCAACAGCTTCTAAAACAGAGAGGCTATAGTAATAATGGTCCCCAAAAAAAGTATTAAATTGAAGACCAGCCATCCCAACCGAGCCATTATCAGAGCGCGTATAATTTTCAAAAATAATATCTTGACGATGATGTTGAGAAAAGAACCTTGCTTGATTAGAAACTGAATATCCCTTTATACCAAGGATTATAATCATAGCTAAAGTAATAAGAAGTTTTTTAGACATACTTATTATAGTACACTGTTTTGGTATTTTTTTCAGTCCCTATTCTCAATTTATACACTTTTATTTAGCAGCTTACGGTCTAAATATTCAGTACAATAGCGCCTCGTGATTCGGGTGATTTGAGAGTCTGAAGGGCCTCATTGGCTTGGGTTAATGGAAATACCTGGATCTCTGTTTGGAGAGGAATCTTAGTCGCTAAAGACATTAGATCCTCAACATCTGTTCTCGTGACATTTGCAACTGAGCTAATCTTTTTTTCATGGTATAGGGCTTTGTACGTCAATGCCGGAATATCCGAGAGGTGTATCGCATTAATGGCTAGGGTTCCGCCACGCCTTAGATGGGTCAATGCCACGGGAACTAAGTCTCCAACAGGAGCAAAGAGGACGCTGGCATGAAGCTTTTTCGGAGGGGGTTCTTCCGCCGATCCGGCCCAAACGGCCCCTAACTCTAGGGCATGCGCTTGATGGTCTTTGCTACGGGTAATCACATAAGGGTCCACTCCCCAATACTTCGCGACTTGTATCGCAATATGAGCAGAAGCACCAAAGCCATAAAGGCCTAGCCTCTCTCCAGGCTTTATTCCAGAAATTTTTAAGGATCGATACCCAATAACTCCGGCACAAAGTAAAGGTGCCATCATACTTGGGTCTTGGTCCAAGGGTAGTTTTACTGCAAACTGTACCGGCAACACCATCTTTTCCGCATAGCCGCCATTCACTGTATATCCTGTAAAAATAGCCTCATGACAAAGATTTTCTTGACCAGATTCACAATACTCGCAATGGCAACAACTGCGGTTCATCCATACACAGCCCACCCTATCTCCTACTTGAAACCCATCTACGGCTTCCCCTATCGCTATCACTTTTCCTATTGCCTGATGCCCTGGAATCAACCCCTCTTTTTTCGCTTCTAAGTCTCCTTCTATGATGTGTAAGTCTGTACGACAAACACCACAGACCTCCAGTTGAACGAGAAGTTCATCCGATTTATGGCTAGGATCAGGGACTTGAGTGAGACTCAGAGGACACATTTTCGGGTTACCTTTTTCTCCTAAGATTTGGGCCTTCATCTCTTCTCCTCCTGTAGCAGGAGTATACCCTAGGGCTTAAATGATTAAACATGATGTTTAAATTTTTCTACCTGTGGAATAACATTAATACGAAAGGGAATTACCATGGATAAAGAACTCAAAAAACACACTCTTAAACAAAAAAAAGTTACTCAAGGTAATTTTATGAATGCATTTGCGAAGCAAATTGCCAAAGAAATCATTGTCAATGAACAAGACCTAGAACGCTCTTTACGAGCAGTAGAGATGATTAAAGAGTATATTCGTCAAGAATATGACAAACCCAAATCTATAAAAAGTCGCCAACGTGTTGAAAAAATGTGTCTTAATCTATTATCTATGGAAAACTGTAACAAAAAATCTGTTTGTGACGCTGTTTGTCAAACAGAATGTACGCTATTGGATGAAGCAATGGAGCATATGATAGGGTTAAATGGTATTGAAATGTCTTTACTTATGAAAGAAAGTCACTTTGTAAGAGTTCAAAAAAAAGCAGACAAATTAATGGATGCATGCACAGCAAACACCATCATCTCAAATGGAAATGATTATATACCTAAGACCTTAGAATAATTTAAAGTTTATCCAGGAATCAAACTACTGTGGTGATGTCGAATCAGTGTTTTCCCATTATTTTCTTCAACGGTATAACTAAACCGTGCTCTCACCGATCCTTGTTCTAATTGAAAAGTATAAAACCCACTGCAACTTGATAATACGGGTGAACAAACAAAAGAAGCCGTTTCAAATTCCCAGGTAACGGCGCCTTTAATTTTTGGTAAAAAGTTCTCAAAATAACCTCTAATCGTTTCACGTCCGACTCGAAGTGTATTATCTAAGGTTGGATGCAAAGATCCCTCTTCATGATACATAGATAAAACCGTTTCGATTTCTTTTGACTCAACCGCTTTACCCCAAGCTGTCAAACAATTTTTGACTTGTGATTCTGTCATCATAACCCCAAACTCCTTTTTAATTTTATACAATCCTATTTTCTCATGATCATTATTTATATCACTGATAAAGTTAGTTTAATTGAGAAGAATCAATTTTTCAACTCATCTTATAAAAGGATTTGTCTGCTTCTCAAGACCAATACTGGTATCTGGTCCATGCCCTGATAACACAAGGGTCTCATCTGGAAGGCTTAGTAATTGTGTATGAATAGACTGCATCAGATCCTCGTGCTTCGATCCAGGCAAATCTGTTCGTCCAATAGATCCTCGAAATAAGGTATCCCCTGCAATTACAATGGGGCCTGATACAGAGGAGGTTTCTCCAAGGGGATCTTGGACCTGTCCGTTAAACTCTGGAAAATATACAACGATATGACCTGGGGAATGCCCCGGCGTGAATCGAATCTCTGCATGTAACCCCAAAAAAGAAAGGCTTTCAGCACCAGAAATATAGGTTTTCGGTTCAGAGACTTTTTCAAGAGGGGGAGAAAATCCATATAGTTCGGAAATTTGAGGTAACATCTCACGCATGACCTTTTCATTTTCATGGCCATAATATTTAAATTCAGAAGATCTGTTTTCATAGGCAAGCACTTTATTGACACCCATAATATGATCAATATGAGAATGGGTTAAAAGCAATGCTGTTAGTATCAGGTTATTAGTAGTCAAAAAAGTACTAATCGCTTCCCCTAAATCTCCTGGATCAATAACGACACACTCTTTACTGGTATCATCCCAAATCACTCTTGAATTTTGCTGAAAGTCTGAAACAACTATGGTCGTAATCTGAATCATTAGAGATCTCCTTTACGAGAAAGATAGCACAATCCGTTCAAAGCCGCTATCTTCGAATTTTCAACGGGTATAATAGATAAGCTTTGAGACGAATTCCAGTTTAACTGTAGCTCATCAATGATATACTGAGAAAATACCCCCTTTTGTCCGACTCCACCACCTAGAAAAAAATGACGGGTTCCTTTCACAGATCGTGTCTCTTCTGGGGTCCATTCTGATCGTTTTTGAAGGGTACCGTCATGAATCACCTGCATGACATAGGTCAAGTCGGCGATATACTCCTGAAGGTTTTTTTTCTGGGAAACAGACAATTCGTCAATCGCATGTATCATATTTAACTCACAAGTTAACCGTTTCGATAAAGACGGTCCTGAGAGCTTTTGTTCAGCAATCTCATGATCAGGAAAAAGGATATCAAAAAGATGGCCATCTGTATGTAAGTTAAGTCGCATAGTTTCAGTACCATCCTTCTTTTCAAGCATGGCTGTTCCAACACCACCACCTAAGCCGGTTCCCATTCCCAGAAAGGCATATTTATCTCCATGATTGGGGATATATCCAGTCGAAATGGCATCATAGAACGCTCCCACAAATTGGGCAATGGCATCATTCACAAGCACCGCTAGCCTGGGAGGATCTGAGGAAAAAATAGCAGCAACAATCTCCTCGCAATAGTCCTTTAGATTCACCCCTTCCCAATCACCAGGAATCGTGGATAGATTCTCCAAAGATCCGGGTGCCACGACATAATCTGTCTCTTGAGAAAAATTACCAGGAAAGCCTATTGCCAATACAAGCTCTGAGCCTTTTTTAGACATAGACAAATCTTTGATGAGTTGAGTCATTATGTTTGAGACCCCCTCTTTTCCAGGTTCTGTAGGCATAGATTTTTGACTTAAACAACGGGTCGTATTAGAAGGATAATAGCCGCCTGAAATCGTTGTTCCACCTACATCAATTGCAATACAATCTTTAGTCATATACTAACTTTACTCTATCATCTTTCCTGGATTCAAAATACCAGATGGGTCCCATACTTTTTTGAGTTCTCTATGAATGTGAAGGTCTTTTTCTGTAAACATCAAGTTCATATGCTCTTTTTTTGACAGTCCCACACCATGTTCACCGGTAATTGATCCCCCCAAAGAAACGGCTAAGCGTAAGAGTTTTTCTATCACTTTTGCCTTCACCGCTTGCCATTCAGAATCAGACAAGTCCATCTTCAAACAATTCACATGGATATTCCCATCACCTAAATGACCATAACCTATAATCACAACATTATGGAACGTGGCAATGTCATTCAATTCCTTGATACAGGTCTCTAACTGGGAAATTGGGACCACAATATCTTCAGAAAATTTTTCGCCTCCCATTTGGGTTAAGGCCATAGAAATCGTGCGTCGATACTCCCAAAGTTGGTCCTGCTCAACTGTCGTTTTCATCCTTTGACTCTTAGCATTATACTGGACAGCAAGATCCTCGCAAGTTTGGCATTCATACTGAAGCTGAGTCTCGTCATAACTTTCACAGTCCATCATGATCATCGCAGGTGACACCGAAAAGGGAAAGACATCGCTATGATACGCTTCCAAAGCCGATATAATTCTATCTTCTAGGAACTCTGCTGATTTGGGAAAAACTCCAGCTTTGGCAATGTCACTTAAAAATGTAACCGCACCTTGATAGTCTTGGAAATTGAGAAACAAAGTCTCGCGATAGGATGGATAGGGCAACAACTTACAAGTTATCTCTGTAATAACAGCTAAGGTTCCCTCAGATCCAATCAAAAGCGAGATCAGATCAAATCCCGCCACATTTTTTCGAATAGCACCCCCAAATTCAAATAGTTCCCCGGTAGCATATACCCCTTTCATACCGAGAATATAGTCTTTGGTCACCCCATATTTATAACAAGAAGGTCCCCCCGCATTTTCGGCCACATTCCCCCCAATGGAACAGTAATCCGCACTCGCTGGATCTGGGGGATAATACAGGCCTTTTTGGATAACAGCTTCTTGAAGCGTTTTCGTCAGTACATTTGCTTGTACACGAGCCGTTTGTGTCTCTGTATCAATCTCAATAATTTGATCAAAGTTTTCCATGGATAAAACAAGGCCTTCCGTATCTGGAATGGCCCCTCCCGTTTTACCAGATCCAGCCCCTCTCACGGTAATGGGAATCGATAAGGCTGTGGCATGCTTTAACATGGACTGAATATCCGCCTCAGAACTGGGAATCAGAACAGCCTGAGGACAAACAGGTTCCTCAGAACTTCTATCCATAGCATAATCACTACAGATTTCTGGAGATCTCTGAACACAGTTTGCACCACAGTCTTTAATTACAGAGTCAAAAAATGTCGATAACGATGACATATAGCATTCCTTTGATACGACAATACACTTAAACCTAGTTTAATTATCGTTAGATAAGTAGGTTTTCATCTCTCTTTCTGTGGGTATTTTTTTAATTAGTTTACCATTCAAAATAAGAGTAGGAGTTGCGGTTATACCCAGCTCTTTTCCTGATTGAGCATCATTGCTCACAGCATCTGCTGCCTCTTTTGACTTCAAGCAAGCATGAAATCTGTCCACATCTAACTCAACAGTTATCGCTATTTCATCAAAAGTTTGTGAGTTCAGCTTTGATTGCCTTAAAAATAACTGATCTGAAAATGGCCAAAATTTGTCCTGTTTATACGCACAAAAAGCAGCTTTTGCCGCAGGAGTTGCCTGTTTATGGAAAGCTAATGGAAAATGTCTAAACTCTATCTGTACATCATCGGGATAGTTAGCGAAAAATGTGTTTAGGTTCTGATGCATTTTTGCACAATGAGGACATTCAAAATCTGAATATTCTACGATTTTGATCTTGGCTGTACTAGGCCCTTTTTTAGGAGAGCCATAAGGATTTCTGTTAGGGAGTAATAATTCTGGCTTGGGTAAACGTAACTGAACAGAATAGGTTTCATATAAGACATCTACATGGTTAGCAATTTGATCCCGGCGCTTTTTTGAGTTTAGAACTTGTTTAATACGATTATTAAAAATGGAGTCAGGCATTCCTTTTGGCTTTCGAATTTGAGGTCTAGATTTTAAAAACAAAGACACATCTGCTGAAGAGACTTGATAACTTGCAGCCGGTATCACCTGAAATAAGTAGTCTGAAATAGATAGCCCCTTTTCTTTAGCTGCCTTAGATAAGAC
>MDTB01168455.1_pt1 | contig 22636 bp, 23 predicted proteins | sample 811161 | NCBI WGS metagenome assembly MDTB01 (sample SAMN05326650, study PRJNA326480) | marine metagenome | isolation source: seawater | place: Mediterranean Sea | collected 2009 | reverse complement strand
TAATTTTTATGAATTTGTACTGCTAATTTCTCGACAGTTTTAGTATATTCTTCGAAGTTGATGATTAATTTCTCTGCCATGAAGTTTATTATCATAATTAAAATTATTTAAAAAGGAGAAATGATGAAAGCTTATTGGATAAGTTTATATACTAAAGTAGATAATCAAGAAAACTTAAAAAAGTATTCAGAGACTGTAACTCCTATTATTAAAAATTATGGGGGTCTACCTTTGGTTAGAGGTGGCAAGCATACAACTTTTGATGGTGATGATTTTTTACGAACCGTAGTATGGGAATTTCCAAATTATCAGCAAGCTTTAAAATGTCATCAATCCAAAGAGTATCAAGCCGGTTGGGATTTAGCTAAAAAAACTACTATAAGGCACATGCAAATAGTTGAGGGATTTAGTACTGAATAGGTTCAGGATCTATACTTCTCCACAAATACCATGTAGCTACCGAACAATAAGGAGTAAACCTTTTTTTAAGTAACGACACAAATTTTTCTGGAGGTAAATAACTTTTATTATAATTTTTAGAAATTGCTCTAAGAAGACCAATATCTTGGGTTGGCCAAATATTTGATCTATTGTATGTAAAAAGTAAAATCATTTCAGCTGACCATCTTCCTATCTGTCTTAACTTAGATAAATATTCTATAGCCTCCTCATCATTCATTTTACTAATCAATCTTGGTTTAAATGACTTATTAAGTATTTGTTTTGCTAAACTTTTAATTCCTTTGACTTTTTGACGACTTAAGCCGCAACTTTTAAGTTGAGAAAAAGTTAATTTTGATACTTTTTTTGCATTTATTTTATTATTACATTTTTTCTTAAATTTCAAAAAGACAGAATTTGCTGCAGAAACACTAATTTGTTGTCCAATTATACTTTTACATAATGAAAAAAAAATATCTTTTCTTGTTGTAAGTATGGTCTCTGAAGGACTTTGATAATTCTTGATTAATTTAGACATTATTTTATCTCTTTTAGATAAATATTTTTTTGCTTTATTCCAATAAGCTGGGACTTTAGTCATTTATAGCTTTGGAGGTTATAATTTTCTTTTTATAAATTTCTCTTCTAAAAATTATCAATGTAGAAATAATAACTAAAAAAGCCCCTATTAATGTTTTGTATGTAGGGATTTCATCCCAAATAAAATATCCAAAAAATATTGCAAAAACTAAAGCTAAATATTTTAAAGGTGTTACGAGTGAAACTTCTGAATATTTGTAAGATTGACTGAGCCATAAATTTGCTACTCCTCCAAATATTCCAACAAAAGATAATAAAATTAAATGGTTGAAGTTTGGCATTACCCAGCCTTGAGGGATTGTAAAAAAACTTAAAATAGTAATTGAAAGAGAAAAATAAAATGAGATTAACCAAACAGGTTCTGTTGTTGAGAGTTGTCTTATTGTTATTGCTACATATGAAAGACCTAAACAAAAAATTATTGGGAAAATATAATAAATATTTAATTCACTAATTCCTGGCTCTGTTATTATTAATATGCCCATGAATCCAATTAGCACTGCTAGCCATCTGTAAATTCCGACTTTTTCACTTAGTAAAAATATAGAAAAAATAGTAGTAAATATTGGAGCTGCAAAAGAAATACTCACAACTGTAGCTAAAGGCAATTCTCTAAGGGCAATAAAAATTGCCACTAAAGCAATTAATCCTGACGTACATCTTAAAAAATGCAAACCAGGTCTTTTTGTTTGATAGAAATTATGTAATCTATCTCTTGGAATAACAAAAAAATAGAAAATAATTCCAAAAAAACCTCTAAAAAATAAAACTTGTCCAATAGGGTAATCGACTGACCATTTAACTATGACATCCATTAAAGAAAAGGCACAAATGGACATAAACATGTACAAAAAACCTAATTGATTTTTACTAAGCATATGAATAATTTGTAAATTAATTTAAATCTTTATCAATGGAAATAGCAGTTTTAGCACTTGGATGTTTTTGGGGACCAGAAATTAAATTTAGCAAAATTGATGGTATTACTAAAACAGAGGTTGGATATTGCGGAGGAAATACTCCAAATACAACTTACAAAGAAGTTTGCACTGGAGAAACAAACCATGCTGAAGTTGTAAAATTAGATTTTGATGAAAAAATAATTACATACGAAAAAATTTTAAAAATTTTTTTTCAAATTCATGATCCAACTACCTTAAATTCTCAAGGACCAGATTTTGGAACACAATATAGAAGTGAAATATTCTATTTAAATGAAAAGCAAAAAATAACAGCTGAAAAAATATTAAAAGATGTAAATGAGAGATTATCTGGCAAGGTAGTTACAAAAATTTCTTTATTAAAAAATTATTGTCCAGCTGAAGAATATCACCAAAAATATTTGGAAAAAAGATAAGATGTCATTAGTGGAAACAGATTGGCTACAAAAAAATCTTGAAAATGTTAAAATCATAGATTGTTCATGGCACATGCCCCAAACTAAGAGAGATGGTTATAGTGAATATAAAGATCAACATATACCAAACGCCTTTTTTTTTGACCTAGATAAGAATTCAAAAAAAGATACTGATCTTCCACATATGTTGGTCGATTCAAACTCATGGGAAAAAATAGTTTCAAAAATGGGAATAAAGAATAGTGATAAAATCATAATTTATGATAATTCAGATGTAATTAGCTCATGTCGTTGTTGGTTCAGTTTTATTTATTTTGGACATGATCCAAAATTGGTTCACGTATTAAATGGAGGACTTAAAAAATGGAATAAAGAAAAAAGAGAAGTTACTAAAGATTTTGAAAATTTACCAATGTCTAATTATAAAAGTTTTGAAAATGAATATTTAGTTAAAACAAAAAATTTAATAGATCAAAATATTGATCAAAAACTTTTCAAAGTAATTGATGGAAGAAGTAAAGATAGATTTGAAGGAAAAGTTCCGGAGCCAAGAAAAGGTTTAAGAGGAGGAAGTATCAAAGACTCTTTTTGCATCCCTTTTGATTTATGTTTAAACGAAGACAAAACTTTCAAAAATAATGATGAACTTAAAAATGTTTTTAAATCTTGCTTAAAAGATATTAAGGAAAAAAGTATTGTTTTTTCTTGTGGATCGGGGGTTACCGCGTGTGTTTTGGCACTAGCTTATTCACTAATAAATGATAAATATCAACCTTGTATTTATGACGGTTCCTGGTCAGAATACGGAAAAATTTAAATAATATGAAAAGATCTAGAAAAACTATTTCTTTAATTTTGGTGTTTTTTTTAATCATAGCAATTGTGATTATTGGAAGAACTATGGTTGGAAATCATTTTAAAAAAAAATTCAGTAAAATTCCTCCTCCGGGGATAATTGTCACAAAAGTTGTAAGTAAAAAATTTGCGGAAAAGATAGAAACATTTGGTACAGCAGTTTCAAAAAAATCAGAAACTTTTAAAATTAAAAAAGATGATCTTTATGAAGATTTCGTTTTAAAAGATTTTATTAAAAAAGGTGAAGAGCTGATAAAATTAAAAAGTGGAAATATAATAGCCCCTTTTAGTGGTGTTCTTGGATATACTGGTCTTACTGAAGACATACTTGTCTCTAACAATATATTTATTATAACTCTTGATGATAACTCAATCATATATTCTGACATAAAAATTCCAGAGAATTATTCAGCTTACATGAAAAAAGGGTTGCCTGTTGAAGTGAGAATATCGAGCTATAAAGATAAAATTTTTTATGGTGAAGTGGATTTTGTTTCAAGTAGAATTAATGCAGATACTAGAAGTTTGTTATCTAGAATTAAAATAGAAAATAAAAGTTTAGAGCTTATATCTGGATCATTATTAGAAGTAGTTGTAAAATTTAATTTAAGAGATTCCTTAAGTGTTCCTGATACAAGTGTAAAAGTTGAAGGTGATAAATCTTATGTTTACAAAATTGATAATCAAAATATTGCAAATAAAACTGAGGTTAAAACTGGTTTAAGAACTGATAAAAATATTGAAATAATCTCTGGATTAAATGAAGGAGATATTGTTGTTAGCGAAGGATTAAAAAAAGTAAGGCCTCAAGGAAAAATCAAACCTATTAATAAATAAATGTTTATTACTGAATTAAGTATTAAAAGACCGGCAATATCTTGGGTAATGTCATTAATACTGGTCATTTTTGGCCTATTTGTTTTTTGGAAATTACCTGTAAGAGAATTACCAAGTGGCATACAGCCGCCAGTCGTGCAAGTTCAAGTGGACTATAAATCTGCATCAGCCTCAATAGTAGATCAAGAGATAACTCAAGTTGTTGAAGATGTAATTGGAGGAGCTGAGGGTATAAAAAATATAGATTCTAAATCTGAGAATGGAAGAAGTACAATTAATATCGAATTTGATACAAGCATAGATTTGGACAACGCTGCAAATGATATTAGAGAAAGAGTTGCAAGGATAGTTGATAATTTACCGTCCGAGTCTGATGCACCTCAAATTTTAAAAAGAGCAGCTGGTTTTACCACCACAATGTGGTTGTCTTTAACTTCCGAGTCATGGAACGATCTTGAATTAGGGGATTATGCTGAAAGATATTTAGTTGATCAATTTTCAAGTGTTAAAAATGTTGGAAGAATAAGAGTTGGTGGATTAAGAGAATTAAGCATCAGAGTATGGGTAGACCCAATCAGGCTTGCTGCAAATGATCTAACTATTAAAGAAGTTGAAAATGCAATACGTGCAGAAAATATCAGTCTCCCAGCTGGCACACTTGAAGCTAACAATATTGACCTCACACTTAATTTAGATAAATCATATAATAGTATTAATTCAATAAAACTATTACCAATTAAAAAAATAGGAAGTAATGTTATATTATTATCCGATATTGCTAATATTGAATTTGGACCAGTTTCAGAAAAAACACTTTTCAAAGCTCAAACAAAAGATCAAATAAACTTAAAAACTGTTGGGATAGGAATTTATGCAAGAAGTGGGGCATCAACAGTAGAACTTTCAAATGAAATAAAAAAAAAATTAATTGAAGTAAAAAAAACTTTACCTGAAGAATTAGATTTAAGAGTATCTTTTAATAGAGCAAATTATGTACAGGCTGCTATTGAAGAAGTATATAAAACTTTAATAATAGCATTTATCTTAGTTGTATTAGTAATTTATCTATTTCTAGGTAATCTTAAAGCTGTAATAGTTCCAGCAATAGCTCTTCCTGTTAGTTTAATTGCATCATTTTTAGGTCTTTATATATTTGGACTTTCAATAAATATTTTTGTCCTCTTAAGTTTTATTTTGGCAATAGGAATAATTACCGATGACTCAGTTATAATGACTGATGCAATATATAGGAGAATAGAAAATGGTGAAACACCATTGGTTGCAGCATATAATGGATCTAAACAAATTTCATTTGCAATTATAGCAACAACACTCATCTTGGTTGCAGTTTTTTTACCTTTAATTTTTATTGAAGGGATTTCTGGCACTCTATTTAAAGAAACAGCAATAGCATTATCATTTTCAATAGTTGTATCTTCATTTGTAGCTTTAACACTATCTCCTATGCTTGCGAGTAAATTTCTACAAAAAAAATTATCAAAAAAAATCATAATACAAAAATTTGAAAAAATTTTTTCAAATTTTTCTAACTTTTATAAAGAAACCTTAGATAATATTATTTACAAAACAATAACTGTAGGTGTTTTTATTATATTCATAATTATTACATCAATATTATTATTTAGTTTTTCAAAAAAAGAGTTGTTACCAATAGAAGATCGAGGAGCATATTTAATAATTGGTTCAACAGATGAGGGAAGCTCTTTTGAATACACGCAAGAACAAGCTCAAAAAGTAGAGGCAAGATTAATACCTCTTCTTCAAGCTCAAGACAGTCCATATTCAAGATTCATAATGAGGGTGCCAGGTTTTGGAAGTTCAGCTAATTCTTATAATAGTTTTATAATTATCGCTTTATTAGATGACTGGAAGAATAGAAACAAAGGACAACAGGCTATTTTGAGAGAAGCAATAGGAAAAATAGTTACTTTACCTGAGGCTTTAGCTTTTCCAATATCTCCTCAGTCAATAAGAGTATCTAATTATAACAAGCCTGTTCAAATGGTAATTTATGGAAATACTTATGAAGACCTTGAAGAAATTCAAGAAAAAGTAATTAAAAAGCTTAGATCAAACAGTAATCTTTCAAGAATTGAATCTGATTACAATCGAAATAAACCAGAAGTTAAATTGATAATTAACAAAAATAAAGCTAAGGACTTAGGTGTTTCCACAAAGGCAATTGGTGAAACTCTTGAAACTCTTTATGGTGGAAAAAAAATCACCACATTTAATAAACTTGGTAAAGAATATCCTATAATCGTCCAGCAATATTTATCAGATAGAAGAAATAAAGAGGGGATTTCAAAAATATTTGTTCGTTCTGAGACAAATGGGAAGCTAATTTCTTTAGCAAATTTAGTTAGTTTTAAAGAAGAAGGTTCTGCAAAAGCACTTGCAAGATATAATAGGCAACGGGCAGTAACTATTTCTGCAAATATAACTGAAAACTATACTCTAATTGAAGCGATTAAATTTTTTGAAGAAACGATATCAAGTATAGCTCCTAGTAATCAAATTACTTGGAAAGGGAAATCTGAGGAAATTAAAGAGACAAGTAATGAGTTATTTATAATTTTTGCTTTAGCTTTATTAACTGCATATTTAGTTATGGCAGCAACGTTTAATTCCTTCATTCACCCGTTTATAATTATCTTAACAGTGCCTTTGGCCATCTTTGGGGGACTCGTCTTTATTTTGTTTTTAAATAGTTCGGTGAATATTTTTTCTCAAATTGCTTTAATTATACTCATAGGTATATCTACAAAAAATAGTATTCTTATAGTTGACTATGCAAATCAAATAAGAAGGACAGGAAAAAATATTGAGACAGCTATTAAAGAAGCATGTACTGTAAGATTTAGACCTATCATAATGACTTCTATTAGTACAATGATTGCAATGATCCCCCTTGTGATTGGAAATATTGGGCCAGGTGCAGGAGAGGGTTCACGATTAGCTGTTGGATCAACTATATTAGGTGGAATGATTATCTCTACTTTTTTCACACTTTATGTAACTCCATCAATGTATTTAGCATTAGCAAAAAATACAAAGAGAATTGATGCCATTGATTTAGAATTAAAAAAAGAATTAATTAAAAAATAATATATTTATTTTTTTTAAGTGAATTGCTGCATTCATTCAATTGCTTCTTATAAATCCTAGATTGTTTCTCAACCTTTTTGGCTAAATGAATTACTTTATCATTTTTTTTATAGTTTTTATAATTTCCCCAACCCTCATGATAAGCTAAGTATTGTCTAAACGCATCTTTTTTTGAAATTTTTAAAATTGATTCTGTTTTATTTGTATACCAGCCAATAAAATCAACACTATCTTTAAATCTCATTCTTGTTGCTAATTTATTTCCTGTCTCATTTTTATACTGCTCCCAAGTACCTTTTACAGCTTGTGAATAACCAAAAGAACTTGAAGGACGTTTAAATGGAATCACTTTAAAAATTTTCTGTCTTGCAGGTTTGGCTAACCAATCAAAATCGGACTCCATTTTGATTATAGCTAGCTGGATGTAAATTGGAGTTCCCCACTTTTGTTCAACTTTTTTTGTATGTTTGTACCAAAGATACCTCTCATTAAAAATTGAACAACTATTTGATGTATTAGAAGGAATTGAAGAACATGCAGAAAAAAGTAAAAAAAATAAAACTAAAAATTTATTTTTTAAAGTACCCATACTTTTTTATAATTGTGTAAATCAAAATTACAACAAGTACTCCCCCCAAATTCCCAAACAAATCTGGCCATTGGAAACTTCTATTAGGTATAACTAAATGCAATATTTCAAGAATAACTGACAAAAAAATTAAATAAACTAAGATTATCCTTAAATTTTTTGAATTTATAAAAGTTAAAAAACTCACTATTGTAATTAATCCAAATGCATAAAAATGATTTGAAGAGACGATATAATCAGATGTAATTTGAGGTTGAATTTTACAATCTTTTAAAAATATACATCCCAATAAGCTACCTGGAAATAAGTACAAAACCATTAAAGTAAAATTAGAAAAATAAAAAATTATTTTGTTTTTTGAAAAAAAATTTATCATTTAATTTAATAGTTTTATTTATAAATTTAATTTAGAAATAACAACATGAGTTTTTTAATTCTAGTAAGACATGGTCAAAGTATTTGGAATTTGGAGAAAAAATTTACAGGATGGGTGGATGTAGATTTGACTGACCAAGGAAAATTAGAAGCAGAGAAAGCCGGCTCATTGATTAAAACTACTAATATAAATCTAGATCTTTATTATTCTTCTTTACAATTAAGAGCAAATAATACCCTCAAGATTATTCTAGAAACTTTAGGAGAAAAAAAAGATTTTACAAAGGCTTGGCAACTTAATGAAAGACATTATGGTGCGCTTACTGGTCTTAATAAAATTGAAACAATTAAAAAACTTGGTGAAAAAAAGGTTCATGAATTTAGAAGATCCTGGGATATAAGGCCTGAACCATTAAATATAGATAACCCCTTTCATCCCATAAATATAGATACATATAAAAATTTACCAAAAAAAATTATACCCAGTACTGAATCGTTAAAGGATACGTATGAAAGAGTTGTAAAATTTTATGAGGAAAATTTAAAAAATAATCTAAAGGATAAAAATATCTTAATTTCTGCGCATGGAAACTCAATTAGAGCTTTATGCAAATATCTATTTAAATTAGATAATAATCAAATTTCAAAATTAGAAATACCAACAGGAAACCCTTTAGTAATTGAAATTGATAAAGACAATATAAAAAATTGTAAATATTTAGATAAAGAAAGAGCTAAAGATCTTGTAATCTTTTAAAAATTTCTAAATTTGTGAGGTGGAAAAATTTATTTTCACTTTCATAACCGTTTAATTCTTTAGTTTGTAAAAGATTTTCCCATATCTCTGAGATCGAAAAGTTATTAATTTGGTAATTTTTAAACAATTCTTTATTCAAAATTTGGCAACCAATAAAAATAAATTCTTTACTGTCCTTTGTTATAAGATTATTTTTTAAATTGAAGTCTCCAGTCAAGTTTAAATCAAAACTATTATTCTTTTTTGTCAATAAGAGAATATTATTTAAATTTTGTGAAAAATAATATTCCTGCATTTTTTTTATATCTTGATAATATTTTTCATTCCATAAAGTATCAGGATTAAAAATTAAAAAATCATTTTCTAAAGAAGAATTAATCATATTTAAAATACCTCCACCTGTATCTAAAATTTTTACCCCATCTTTTTTAATTTCAATATTAATAGAAAAGTTTTTTTTTTTAATAAAATCAATTATCTTATCTTCTAGATGATAAGTGTTTAAAATTATATTTTTAATTCCTAAACTTATCACTAAATCTATACAATGCTCTAACATTGTTTTGTGTTTAATTTTTAGTAATGGCTTTGGAGTTCCTAAAGTCAAAGGATTTAATCTTTTTCCAAAGCCTGCACATAATATTAATGCACTTTTAATTTTCATATTTTTTTTTTAAAATATTCATTTAATAAAAATTTTAATTCATCAAAAATTTTATTTTTATTTATTCTTCTACTAATTAGTGTCCAAGTATATGGAATTAAATTTAAATAATCTTTTTTTTTATCTCTAGAGGCCAATCTAGTGAAAATTCCTATTATTTTAAGATTTCTTAAAACTGATAAAATTTCAAAATCATTTCTAAACTTATTTTTATCTATTTTATTTTGAGTTTGAACATAGTGTTTATAAATCTTATCCTTTAATAAATTAGATGTTTTAAGTCTCACATCATCTATTAAAGATGCTAAGTCATATGCTCTATTACCTATTAATGCGTCTTGATTATCAATCACCCCTATTTTTCCTCCTTTTATCATCAAATTTGAAACATGAAAATCTCTATGAACCAAAGTATCATTTTTTAATTTAAGATTTAAAATTAACTTAATTATTATTTTATTAAATTTTTTTTTAAATTTTATTTTGAACTTTTTAGGCAATTCTCTTTCAACATACCAGCTACAAAACAATGAAGTTTCTTTGAATAATATTTTTTTATTATAAGTTGGGATTGTATAATACTTGTTTTTAAAATTTTTAATTTTTTTATCTTTAATTGATTGAATTTGATTTAAAACATTTATTATTTTTTTGAAGAGATTTAATTTATTAGAATTTTTTTTTTTTTAAAATATCATTAAGCGTATTTTTACCAAGGTCTTCAACTTCAATAAAATTATTAGTAAATCCCTCATTATAAAGTTTTGGTGCAATAATTTTATTCTTGATCAAAACTTTATTAATTGCATCATATATAAGAAGGTTTTTTTTCTTTTCTTTTTTGGCCGTGATTATAATTGATGTTAAATTATTTTTGCTTTTTCTAAAAAATTTTCTAAATGATGCATCACCTTTTATTTGTTTTACTCTAATATTATTTGACTTTTTCATTTATCTTAATTAACTGACAGTCCTTTGATTTGTAAAAATCTTTTTTTATAATCATCATCATATTTAAATAAGAACTCTATTAAATTTTTAGGTTTTTTATCAATAATTTGTGGCCATTCTATTAAAGTAATAAATTTATCGCTATCACCAAACAAATTTAAATCCTCTAAATCTCTTTTTTCTTTTAGTCTATAAAGATCATAATGATTAATTTGAATATCTTTTATTTTATATTCATTAAGAAGATTAAAAGTTGGACTCATTACTTCAGATAATTTTATATTACTATTTTTTTCAAAATGATTTATTAAGTATTTTATAAAAGTTGTTTTACCAACTCCCATTTCTCCATATAAGAAAATAACGTCACCTACTTTAATTTTTTTTTGAATTTTTCTTGCTATCTCTTCTGTTTTTTTTTCTGAAGATATATCTATATTATCACTGCTAGTAGCGATATGCATTAGGTTTAAATGGGCCTTCAACTTTTACACTTATATAATCGGCCTGATCTTTTGACAATTTTGTTAATTTTGCTCCAACTTTTTTTAAATGCAGTGTTGCAACTTTTTCATCTAAATGTTTAGGTAAAACATAAACCTTCTTTTCATAATTTTTATAATTATTCCAGAGCTCTATTTGTGCAATAACTTGATTAGTAAATGAAGCACTCATCACAAAACTTGGATGTCCTGTGGCACACCCTAGATTAACCAATCTACCCTCTGCTAAAAGTATAATTCTTTTTCCACTAGGTAATTCAATCTCATGTACTTGGGGTTTTACTTCGCTCCATTTATAATTTCTGAGAGCCTCAACTTGTATTTCATTATCAAAATGCCCAATATTACATAATATTGCCCTATCTTTCATATTTCTCATATGGTCTGCAGTCACAATATCTTTATTGCCAGTAGCGGTTACAACAATGTCAGCTTTATTTATCACTTCATCCATTAATACAACTTCATAACCCTCCATAGCGGCTTGTAATGCACAAATTGGGTCAGCTTCAGTAACCAAAACTCTTGCTCCACTTTGTCTTAAAGATGCGGCGCTACCTTTTCCAACATCTCCAAATCCAGCAACAACTGCAACTTTTCCTGACATCATAACATCTGTAGCTCTTCTAATTCCATCAACTAAACTTTCTCTACATCCATAAAGATTATCAAATTTTGATTTAGTCACTGAATCATTTACATTTATTGCAGGTATCATTAATGATTTATTTTTTTCCATCTTATTAAGAGCTTTTATGCCAGTAGTTGTTTCTTCAGATACACCTTTAACTTCTTTTAATAAATCTTTATATTCATTATGCATTATAGCCGTCAAATCACCACCATCATCTAAAAGCATATTCGGTTTCCAATTTTCTCTTCCAACTATTGTTTGTTTAATACACCAAAGATATTCCGCTTCCGTTTCACCTTTCCAAGCGTAAACAGGAATTCCAGCTTTAGCAATTGCAGCAGCTGCATGATCCTGAGTTGAAAAAATATTACATGAAGACCATCTAACTTCTGCTCCTAAATCTACTAAAGTTTCTATAAGTACCGCAGTTTGAATTGTCATGTGCAAACAACCAATAATTTTTGCACCTTTTAAAGGTTTCTTTCCTTTATATTCTTCTCTTAATGCCATTAAACCAGGCATTTCGCTCTCTGCAATTGAAATTTCTTTTCGACCAAAGTCTGCTTGTGTTATATCTTTTACTTTGTAATCCATAGTGATGAACTTCTAACAAAAAAAATTAATTAATCAATATAACTTTATACCAAAGGAAGAATGACTTCCATTCTTGCACCTTTTTTATCAATTCTATTTGAAGCATTTATTGAGCCATTGTGCAATTCAACCAAATTTTTAACAATATTCAAGCCTAAACCGGAATGTTGTCCGAATTTATTAGGTCTATTACTATAAAATCTTCTGAAAATTTTATTAGTATCTTTTTCTTTAAAGCCTTGTCCTTCATCTAAAATATCAATAGAAATTTTTTTACCTTCTAATTTAGAGACTTTAACTATAATATTTTTATTATCATCACTAAATGAAATTGCATTATCTAAAAGATTTGCAATTATTTGCTCAATTCTATTTTCTATACCATTTATAAAATATTTTTTTCCACCATCATTTTCATAAGTGATGTTAATTCCTTTTTTCATTTTATAAATATTGTTAAAATCGTCCACTACTGATTTAATTATAGGTTCAATATCGATTTTTTTTGTTTTTTCTTTACTTAGAGCAACCTCATCTTTTAGCATTTGAGAATAATCCGTAATTAATCTTTCAATTCTTTGAACATCATGGCTTAGAATATTTATTAATTTTACTCTTTGATGAATGTCATTTGTATCCTGTAAAATTTCTGATGCACTCTTTAGTGAAGCTAAAGGGTTTCTTATTTCATGAACCAGATCAGTTGAAAAATTTTCAGCATGTGAAATTCTTTTTTGTAATTCTAAAGTCATATCATCTAAAGAACTTGACAATAATCCTAACTCATCATTACGTAATTTTAAATTTTCAATATTTGTACTTTTTAAATTTTTTTCTTTGATTGTTTTAGTATAACTTACCAAATTTTTAATTGGGTTTAAAAAATATCTATTTAAGACAAAAGAGAAAATTATTATAACAATTCCTACTGCAATAGCCGTTCTTATTATAAATGTTTTTCTCTCATTTATTGCAGCTTTAATATCATTTGCATTTTCACTTATCGCTAAATATCCAACATTTTTATCTTCTTTCATAACATTTTTGATGGTTGTTAACTTAAAATTATTAAATTCGTCTTGAGTGAAAGTAAAAGGAATGCCATAATTTTTTGAACCGACATAATTGAATAAAATATCTTTTAATGAAACAGAATTATCATTTCCAATATCTATATTTTTTGTTTCTATAATTTCTTTTGTTTTTTTTTCATCCAATATTTCTAATTCTACTAAATCTAACCTTGTTGAAAATGATCTAGGATCAAGATCTAATGTGTCTGTATCACCTACTAAATTTAATTCATTATCAAAAAAAATTACTCTATCTAAATTTTGAAAAAGAAATCTTGTTGAAAATAAAAATTTTCTTATATCTTCTTCAATAAATCTTATCTCTAATCTATTTAAATTATCGATAGTATTATTTATAATTTTTATATGGTTAGAAGATTTTTTTTTAATTAAGTTTGGTTGAACATTTTTTAAATAAACAAATGTAAATAATCCAATAATTGTAAAAAATATCAAATTAATAAATAAGAATTTTTTTAATATAGATAAATTTTTAAGTAGATTGCTAAACATTAGCTAACGTTCCATCTATATCCACTTCCATATCTAGTTTCTATAGCTGAAAAATTTGGATCAACTTTTTTAAATTTTTTTCTTATTCTTTTTACATGGCTATCAATTGTACGATCTTCAATATCTGTATCTTCCCTGTACGCTATATCCATTAGCTGAGCTCTTTCCTTAATTATTCCTGGTCTTTTGGCCAATTCTTTAACTAATAAAAATTCTGTTGTAGTCAATTTATCGGGTAATTGTTTTCCATCCCATTCACATTCAAGTTGTGATGGGTCTAGTTTCAACTTTCCATGGGATATTATACTTTTATTTTCTTCAATAACATCTTTAGTATCTTTTTTTCTTAATTGAACTCTTATCCTTTCAATTAAAACTTTAATTGAAAATCCACCAGATTTTTTTACAAAATCATCTGCTCCTAATTTTAGCCCAAGCAATTCATCTATCTCATCATCTTTTGAGGTTAAAAATATAACAGGCATTGATGTTTTTTTTCTTAATTTCTTCAACAGTTCCTCTCCATCCATTTTTGGCATCTTTATATCAACTATTGCTAAATCAGGTGGTGTTCTAGACAAGCCAATCAAAGCACTTTCTCCATCAATGTAAGTTTGAACTTTAAATCCCTCTTTCTCTAAAGCTATACTTAAGCTAGTGAGAATATTTCTATCATCATCAATTAACGCGATCGTTTGTTTGTGCATATAACAATATAAAAATACTAAATTGTTCTAATTTGGGCAACGAAATTTAAATTAATGAAGTGAACCCCAATTATTACCTATATTTACATCAACTGTTAAAGGTATTGAAAAAGAGTGTTGTTCACTATGAGCAACACTTGTCATTTCCTCAATTATAACTTTTTCAATTTTTTTTGCATCTTGTTTGGGAGCTTCGAATATCAGCTCATCATGAATTTGTAGTAAAATTCTGGTTTTTGTATATTTTTTATCATTTAATCTTTTTGATAATCTTATCATAGCTAATCTCATAATTTCAGATGCAGATCCTTGAATAGGTGCATTAATTGCTGCACGCTCTTGAAAATTTCTTACATTATAATTTTTATCATTGATATTAATAAAATGAGATCTTCTTCCAAAAATATTATTTACATATCCACTTTTTCTACAGAATTTAATTGTTTGATCCATATAAACTTTTATTTCTGGAAACTTTGCAAAATATGCATTTAAAAATTCATCAGCCTCTTGATTACTTACATTAATTTGTTTTGCTAGACCATATTGAGATATCCCATAAATAATTCCAAAATTAATCGCTTTAGCTTTTCTTCTTTGATCTTCATTTACTTTTTTAATATCAATATTAAAAATTTGACTAGCAGTTAATGAATGTACATCTTCATTATTTTTAAAAGCTTTTTTTAATTCTTTCACATCTGCTAAATCTGCTAAAATTCTCATTTCAATCTGATTGTAATCAGCAGAAATTAAAACGTAATCACTTTCTGCAATGAATGCTTTTCTTATATCCTTTCCATCTTCAGACTTAATTGGAATATTTTGTAAATTAGGATCACTAGATGCTAATCTACCAGTCGTGGTAGCCGCTAGAAGAAAAGACGTATGAACTCTTTTTGTTTTAGGGTTTATATGTTCTGGTAAAGAATCTGAATAAGTATTCTTTAATTTTGATAATTGTCTCCAGTCTAAGACTAATTTTGGAAACTTATGACCTTTAAAAGCTAAATCTTCTAAAACAGAAGCGCTTGTGGCAAAACTACCTTTTTTAGTTTTTTTAAGATTTGCAATTTTTAAATCATTATAAATTATTTCTCCCAACTGTTTTGGAGAAGCAATATTAAATTCTTTCTTTGAGATTTTAAAAACTTCATTTTGAATAGTTTTAATTTTTTTTTCAAATTTTGAAGACAAAAGTTTCAAAAATTTACTATCAATCTTAATTCCCTCTATTTCCATAAATGCTAAAATTTTGATCATTGGTTTTTCGAAAATTTCATAAACGTTCGTCATCTTTTCTGCTTTGAGATTTTTTTTAAATTTTTTGTATAATCTTAAAGTAATGTCTGCATCTTCAGCTGCATAATCTTTTGCTTTTTCTACATCAACATCACTGAAATTTATTTCTTTCTTACCTGATCCAACCAAATCCTTAAAAGCTATAGTTTTGTGACCTAGATGAATTACTGAAAGAGTATCCATATTATGTCTATTTTTTCCAGCATCTAAAACATACGACATTAACATTGTGTCTTCCATTGAGTTCAGCTCAATTCCATGTCTAAAAAAAACTATAAAATCAAACTTAATATTTTGGCCTATCTTCTTAACACTTGGGTCCTCTAATAAAGGTTTTATTTTTTTTAAAACTAAATCTTTATTGATACACTTTTTTGATTTATGACCTATTGCAATATAACATGCTTTTCCAATCTTGGTGCTTAATGAAATACCAACCAAATTAGCTTGGTGAGGATCAAGTGAGTTTGTCTCTGTATCTACCGCAACTTCACCGGCCTCTTCTGCTTCTTTAATCCAATCATCAAGATCCTCTATTTTAGTTATTAATTGATATAAATTTTTATTAATAGGATTTTGTATTTTCTGATCAATTTTTTTATTTTTATCATTTATAAAATTAGGCTTTCCATAAGCTGAAATTGCTGAGCTTAATAATCTATTAAACTCCATTTCTCTTAAAAATTTGTAGAGTTTTTCTTTATCAATTTCTTTAAGCTCAAATTCATCTAAATTTTGATTAATTGGAGCATCGTGTTTTAAGGTAACTAATTTTTTACTTATTATAGCTTTGTCTTTGTTTTCAGTTAGAGTTTCTCTTCTTTTATTTTGTTTAATCTCACTTGTAGAATTTAAAAGCTTTTCTAAAGTGCCATACTTATTAATTAATTCAGCTGCTGTTTTAACTCCAATTCCTGGAACTCCTGGTACGTTATCACTACTATCACCCGCCAGGGCCTGTACATCTATTACTTTGCTAGAATCTACGCCAAATTTTTTATGAATATCTTCCTCTGATATAAACTTATTTTTCATTGGATCATAAATACGAACATTCTTCTTATATAGTTGCATTAAATCTTTGTCAGAAGATACAATTGTTACCTTAGCTCCACCTTTCAAAATTTTATTCACATAAGTTGCGATCAAATCATCAGCTTCGTAATTTACAAGTTCAACTGATGGTAAATTGAATGCTAAAACAGATTTTCTAATATACTCAAATTGAGGTGCTAGATCATCAGGAGCCTCAGCTCTATTTGCTTTATAGTCACTATAAATCTCATTTCTAAATGTCTTTCTCGCTGAGTCAAAGATTACGGCAAAATGAGTTGGTTTCTGAAGATTCTTATCAGATTTTGAATCCTCGAGTAATTTAAATAACATACTACAAAAACCACTTACTGCACCTGTTGGCAGACCATCACTTTTTCGTGTTAATGGAGGTAAAGCATAATAAGCTCTAAAAATGTACCCTGAGCCATCAATTAAATAATAATGATCATTTTTTTGAATTTTACTCATTTTAAATTAATATAGATTATCGATTAAAATAAGAGTATTATTTTTTATGGAACTAATAAAGCAAAATTCTCAAACACAATTAATAAAATCAATTATTATTATTTTTCTAGGTTCAATAATTCTTGCAATTTCTGCAAAGGTTAAGATTCCTTTCTATCCAGTGCCAATGACAATGCAAACATTTGTTGTTCTTTTTTTAGGGATAAGTTTTGGATATAAAATTGCAACTGCTACAGTTTGTTTATATTTATTAGAGGGAATATTGGGTCTACCTGTTTTTTCAAATTCTCCTGAGAGAGGAGTAGGTTTAAGCTATTTCACTGGACCAACTATGGGATATTTAATTGGATTCCTAACAGCTAGTTTTATAGCTTCCTTTATAACTGAAAATGATAATCATTTTATAATTTTTTTAAAACTAATCCTGTCTGTTTCAACAATTTACTTTTTTGGTGTTTTGTGGTTGGGAACTCTTATTGGTTGGGATAAGCCAATATTTGATTTGGGTGTAATACCTTTTCTATATGCAGAGATGTTTAAGATTTGTTTATTAACAACTTTAACTAAAAAAATATTAAAATTAAAAAAAATTATTTAGGCGATCTTTTAGATAGAATTCGTTGTAAAGTTCTTCTATGCATTTTTAATCTTCTTGCAGTCTCAGATACATTTCGATTGCATAATTCAAACACTCTGTGAATATGTTCCCACTTTACTCTATCAGCTGACATTGGATTTTCTGGTGGGGCAGCTTTTTTTGATGGATCTGCTAGTAATGCTTTTTCAACATCATCTGCATCAGCTGGTTTAGCCAAATAGTCTATTGCTCCCTCTTTAATTGCAGCAACAGCCGTTGGTATATTTCCATAACCAGTTAACATAATTATTCTGCTTAAAGAATTATTAGACTGTATCTCTTTAACTACTTCCAGACCGTTACCATCATTCAATCTTAGATCAACAACCGCAAATCCTGGGATTTTTGCTTTAACAGACTCGATACCTTTTTGTACACTCTCAGCTTGAAAAACCTCAAAACCTTTTTTTTCCATTGCTCTAGCTAATCTTTCTCTAAATGGATTATCATCATCAACTATTAATAGAGATTTGTTCTCAAAATCACTTAAATTTTGCAATGTTGCTTCATTTTTCATCAGTTAAATATGGTCATTTTTTTTCAGAATTCAATAGATCATTATTTTCTTTACATTAAGTAAGTATTGAATTAATTGCTCGAAATATTAAAGTTTTTTTAAATAAAAAACTTTTTTTTTGTTAAATTTTTTTTGGGGGGCATACTAAATGCAAAAATTTAAGTCAGTTGAAGATTTAGTAAATCAACTGAGACCTGATAAACCGGTATATTGTATAAGAAAGAAATCTATTCTTTCTGCATCAAGATTTTTTCAAAAAAAGTTTCCAGGTAAAATTTTATACGCTGTGAAGACTAATCCTAATCCAGAAGTTATCAAAACTCTTATCAAAAGTGGAATTAATCAATTTGATGTTGCTTCAGTTGAAGAAATAAAATCTATTAGGAAATTTAGCCAATCAGCAAAGTGTTCCTATATGCATACTGTAAAAAGCAGAGAGAATATTAAAGATGCATATTTTAATTATGGTATAAAAACATTTGCACTTGATACAAAAGATGAGTTGATCAAAATAATTGAAAGTACGAGTGGTGCAAAAGATCTTGAGCTTTTTGTGAGAGTTTCAGTTTCAAATGAACATGCTGAAATTGATTTATCAAAAAAATTTGGTGCATTAAACTCGGAAGCTGCAGGATTATTAAGATTGGCCAAACAATATGCAAAAAAAATTGGTTTAAGTTTTCATGTCGGTTCACAATGCATGCATCCAATCTCTTATGCTAAAGGAATTTCTGAAATAGGAAATATTATAAAAAAAACAAAAATTATACCAGATTATATTAACGTCGGTGGGGGTTTTCCAACTATTTACCCAGATCTAGTTCCTCAATCATTAGAAAATTATTTTGATGAAATTAATAAAAGTTTACAAAATCTAAAATTAAATAATTTACCTGAAATCATTTGTGAGCCCGGAAGAGCATTAGTTGCAGAAAGTGGATCAACTATAGTCAGAATAAATTTAAGAAAAAAACAAAAGCTTTATATTAATGATGGTACTTATGGTACACTTTTCGATGCAGGGACACCCAATATAGTTTACCCATCAAAAATGATAAAAGATAGTTCAAATAAAATTATTTCCAAAAAATTAACTGCTTTTGATTTTTATGGTCCAACTTGCGATAGTATGGATTATATGAAAGGTCCATTTCTTTTACCAAATAATATTAGAGAAAATGATTATATTGAGCTTGGCCAATTAGGAGCTTACGGATTAACATTCAGGACACAATTTAACGGATTTTTTTCTGATGAAATTTATGAGGTTGAAGATAGTCCAATAATGAGCGTTTATGATAAAGACATTAATAAAGCTATTTTAGTTGCTTAATGTCTGAAAAAAAATTAGGCCATAATAGTAAAAAAGATTTTCTTAAAAATCCTGTTGAACATATCGATATTACTTCATTTGATTCAAGGAAGATAATTTCTTCAATGGAAAAAATGTCATTTGTTTCAAGAGAAACTGCAAATGCTGCAAATATTTATAATGAAATGTTAAAGGATAAAGATTGTACAATATTTTTAACGTTAGCTGGATCAACTTCTGCAGCTGGATGTATGAATATTTATAAAGATCTTGTAAAATATAATATGATTGATGCAATAGTAGCAACTGGAGCCTCAATAATTGATATGGATTTTTTTGAAGCTCTTGGTTTTAAACATTATCAGGGCTCCCAATTTCAAGATGATACAGAATTAAGAAAAAATTATATAGATAGGATTTATGATACCTATATTGATGAAGATGAGCTTCAAATATGTGATAAGAAAATTTGTGAAATTGCAGATAATTTAGAACCTAGAAGCTATACTTCTAGAGAATTTATTAATGAGATGGGTAAATATCTAAAAAAAAACTCGGTAAAAAAAGATTCACTAATAGAAACTGCCTTTGAAAATAATGTTCCAATATTCTGTCCAGCATTTACAGACTCTAGTGCTGGTTTTGGATTAGTTATTCATCAAGAAAAAAATCCAAAAAAACATATTACTATTGACTCCATAAGAGAATTTCGTGAATTAACAGAGATTAAAATTCAATCAAAAGGATCTGGTCTTTTTATGATCGGTGGGGGAGTTCCAAAAAATTTTATTCAAGATACAGTAATTTGTGCAGAACTATTAGGGAAAGAAGTTGATATGCACAAATATGCAGTGCAAATAACAGTTGCTGACTCAAGGGATGGGGCATGCAGTAGTTCAACTCTAAAAGAAGCAAGTTCATGGGGTAAAGTGGACACTACAAAAGAACAAATGGTTTTCGCAGAGGCAACTAGTGTACTTCCATTGATTGCCAGTGACGCCTACCATAGAGGTGAATGGAAAAATAGGAGAAGAAAAAATTTCTCTAAAATATTTGGATAGTGAATTGAAATATTTATCAAATAAAAAAGGATTTCTTGGAATTGATAACAAATTTAATTTTAAAGAAAAAGTTGTCATTGTTCCATTTGGTTTAGAGAAAACAGTCAGTTATGGTGGGGGTACCAAAAATGGACCAAAAGAAATTATTAAAGCCTCCCATCAAGTAGAACTTTACGATGAGGAATTAAATTGTGAACCTTACAAAAAAATAGGTATCAAAACTTTAAAACCTTTCAAAATTGATAAAAATATAATCAAAGCTCTTAAAAAAATGGCAGATATTAACAAGGAAATTCTTGATAAAAAACTTTTTCCAATGACATTTGGTGGAGAACATTCAATTACTCCAGGATGTATTATGCCTTTTGTTAAAAAATTTAAAAATATTTGTTTATTACATTTTGATGCTCATGCAGATTTAAGAGATAGCTACAATGGAGAAAAATTTTCACATGCATCTGCTATTAGGAGATGTCTAGACTATAAAAATGTTTCTATCATTTCATTTGGAATAAGAAATATTTCAGAAAGTGAAATACCCTTTTTAAAAAAAAATAAATCAAGAATTAAAATTTTTTGGGCTAAAGATAAATCTAAATGGGATATGAATAAATTTAAAAAATTAATTAAAAATAAAACTGTTTACTTAACGTTTGATGTAGATGGATTAGATTCAAGTATTATGCCAGCAACTGGTACCCCAGAACCAGGAGGATTACTTTGGGATGAGACTTTAGATATAATTAAAATTGCAGCAAAAAATTCTAAAATTGTCGGTGCAGATATTAATGAATTATCTCCGATAAAAGGTTTCAATTCTTATAATTTTTTAGTTGCAAAGTTAGCTTATAAAATTTTAACTTATAAATACCTTTATTAATTTAGATTGGTTTAAATGATTTTAATAACAATCTAAATGGAATTAACATTACTAAAGCCACAAGTATCTTAACACCTAAATCTCCCAAGGCTAAGGTAAACCATGGTACACTTGTTCCATAAAAAGAAATTGAAAAAAATAAGAAAGTATCAATAATTGAACCTATGATTGATGAAGTTAATGGGGCTATAAACCATTTTTTTTTTCTTAAATTATCAAATATTTGAACATCTATGAGTTGAGCAGTTAAAAAAGCGGTTCCTGATCCAATTGCAATTCTGATTGAAATAAAATCTGCAAAGTCAGTAGAAAGTAAAACTGTAAATCCAATGCCTAATAGAAAACCAATATAAACAATTTTTCTTGCAACAAATTTTCCAAAAGACCTATTTGCCAAATCAGTGATTAAAAATGCAACTGGATAACTAAAGGCTCCATAAGTTAATATATTGTTTAATCCATAAAAATTGACAGGAAATTGAACAAGATAGTTTGATGTCAATACAATTACCCCCATCATAAATGATAGAAGAATAAAAGATTTATTCATTAAGCAGTTTTAGATTGAACTATTTTTTTTTTAAATGGAATTTTAATTAATAAACTTTTCTTTAATTTTTTTAGTCTTGGAGATAAATTTTTATTTTTTACAGTTTTTAAAAAATCATCAAAACTGCCTTTCTTATCAACTGATCTAACTCCTGCATTACTTACAGTTAACTTTAAACTTCTCTTTAATATTTCACTTGTAAATTTTACTTTTTTTAAATTAGGTAAAAACCTTCTCTTTGTCTTATTGTTAGCGTGACTAACATTATGACCCT
>MDTB01110170.1_pt1 | contig 22636 bp, 29 predicted proteins | sample 811161 | NCBI WGS metagenome assembly MDTB01 (sample SAMN05326650, study PRJNA326480) | marine metagenome | isolation source: seawater | place: Mediterranean Sea | collected 2009 | reverse complement strand
TTTTTCTTAGCTTCATACTTAATATGATTATCAATTAGCTTAGATATCATAGCTCCTGGTGCTCTGAATTTTTCTTTACAAATACCTTTAAGTAAATTGTAATCTTCTATTCTAACTGCAATAGACTTCCATTTATTAGTGTCCATTTGTTGTTACCTCTTTAGTTAAAACTAAAGACGACTCAGTCTTGCTTTCATAAATACTCAAAGCTTTCTTTAGTTCTTTATTTTCTTTTCTTAATGCAACTAATTCAGCACCCAATTCATCAATACCCTCTTCTATTTTTTTAAAAACGGGTGTTGTTGCATTTTTTATCTCAGCTCTAATCTCAGCTGGACTCGGTTGAGTTCTAAATATATTCCATGCGTTTATCATTCTATGTCCTGTTGTTTGTTTGTTACTTCATCATGTACTAATAATGTCGCAACACATTCCTTAATTGGTTTATGTTCTCTGCCTGCTTCATCAGTAACTTTTATCTCAGTTAAAGCATCAACATGCATACTAAACCAAGTCGAATCTTGCATTGGTGTACCCTGTATATCGTGAGGTGGCACCAGATCTAATTGTTCATCAACTTCACTTATGATATCCTTAAACAATTTAGATTTACATTTTAGTATCATAAAATCTTATATATATGGGAGAATAACATAAGTCAATGAATTATTTACTAACTATTATTATGTGTAGCAGTGTAGCACAAACCTGTCTACCACCCCATACATTTGAAGAATTATACCCAGATACATACAGTTGTCTATCAGATGGCTATAAAAAATCTCTTGAAAAGACCATTGAAATAGGTAAAGCTGAGGTAAATGAACATGGAATCTATATGAAATTTGATTGTAAACCAGTAGCAGCAGAAGGTCAGACTCTTTAGAATGGTTCTAAAGTACATACTATTAGCCTCTGTATGTTGGACCCTAAACAACGATACTAAGTGTAACCAAAGAATTAAATTTAACCTCTCAGATGCTTCAGAATGCACCGAGTTAGCAGATCGAAGTGGTAAGTCCTTTAAGGGTAGAATCGAAGAATTAGGGGGCTCTATGACTGAATACAGGGTACATTGTATAGCTATTGACAGCCAAGGGTATAATGTTGACGAATCCTTTAAAATATCTTATACTATCCTATGAAGACTTATCGTATCCAAGCCCGTCACTTAAAGTCTTATATAGACTGTACAGTCCAGGCAGAAAATGATCAAGAAGCATTAGATAAGTTTTCAAAAAAAGTAGACGATGGTTCAGTTAAAGTTGAAGACCAAGGTTTCTTTTTAGCTGACAGAGTTTACATAACTTTTGAGGAGGTTGACGATGTCACTACAGGAGTTGGTATCGAAGAAGTTACAGCTGGAATCGAAATGGGCCAGCCAAGCATTATCACAGGGTAGAGTTACCACTGATATGAAATGGATCGATATCGAGTTAAAAAACCTTAAAGTAAAAATCAATGATCAAAGTGTTGTTGATGCTTTAAGTTTAATAAAAAAAACAGGTTAGATAAACCTATTTAAAAAAACTATCTTTTTCTCTTAGGGTTCGTGCCGCCAATTTAAACTCATAATGATTTATAATTTTTAAAAGTTTTTCTCTTTTAGTTGTAGAATATTTAATTAATTTTTTTGCTACTCTTAAAGCTTGTTGGTGACTACACCTCCATCTCCATTGTGGTTTTCTACCTAACCCTTTATTTTGTTTATGGTGTATAGTTCCTTCTCCAATTACATCATGAAACATTTTAATTGTTTCTAAATCAATCATGGCAATCTCCATTCCAACATTCCATTTCTTCCAGGGTTTATCTTTTACTTTGTATTGAGCATAATTAACATTACCCTCTCCATCAAATAGTCCAGCACACCAGCCAATCATGGCTTCACTTTGCTCCACCCCAACTCCTTCCTAAACCATATTCAGTTATTGATGGTACTTTAAATTCTATTGCATTCTCCATTATTTTTTTAATTTCTTCTGCTTGTTTTTTATCTTTAATATTAAAACAAAGTTCATCATGTATTTGTAATATAGGTAAATGGCCAGCTTCAACACAATCTAACATTGCTTGTTTTGTTTGATCAGCAGAGGAACCCTGTATTAATCTATTCAAAGCTTTATATGTATATGCTCTTTTAATGTTATCTCTTCCATATTTAGCTACTGCATTGTCATATGTTTCTGCCTGGTGTAAACCAAAGTCTCTTGTTTCCCATTTATCGAATCTACACTTCCTACCTTTTTTAGTTCTAATGATTCCTTTTTCAGAAGCAGTTTGCATACACCTATCAGATAATAATTTAACAAACGGTACCTTACGATTATATTTAGTAATTAATTGTTCGGCCTCATCTTTAGATAAACCTAAACTTAAAGCTAATTTATTTTTACCCATTCCATACATCAAACCTAATCCAATTGTCTTAGCTTGAGTTCTCTCAATACCAACAAGATCTGCAACAGTCTGATGAAAATCTGCCTTAGAGTTAGTATATGCTTCAACTAATTCATTTGATCCTTCATATCCATCACCAATACTAGCAGCATAATGAACCGTCATTCGTGGCTCTTGTTGTGAATAATCAAAGCTCCCCCACTGATGGCCCTCCTCTGGAATAAATAGACTCCTTATTTTAGGACCAAAGTCTTTATTTCTAGCTGGCACTTGTTGTAAGTTGGGATTACTCATTGACAATCTACCGGACACAGTTCCGCCACTATCTGATCTAAGTTGATTTATTTCTGCATGTATCCTTCCCTTCACCTGGTATTTCATGATAGAAGATAAAAATGTATTATGAAATTTATTTATTTCCCGAGTCTGAACAATTAACTGTGCAATCTTATGTTTGCAATTCACCAACCAGTTCTGAGTAAATGATGGCTCATTTGTTTTTTCAGTCCGTGGGTAATCTATTTTCAGCTTATCGAAAGCTATGGCAACTTGGCGTGCTGCCCAAATGTCTATGTCTACTCCTGCTTCTTTTCGTATTGCCAACAACAATTCTTTTTCTTGGAGTTGCATTTGTTTACGCAACTGTTCAGCTAATTCCACTTGCACTCTTACCCCTCGTTGACGCATTTTTATAAGAACAGGTAATAAATTTTTTTCCATTTCCCAAACTGTAGTTAAACTTTGTGTTTGTATTTCTTGTTTAAATCTTTGCCATAATAATAATGTAAGCCTTGCGTCTTGTTCTGCGTAGTAACCAACATGTTCTGCAGGTAACTTCCACATCTCTGCTTTAGGATCTACACCATGTGCAGCGGCAGCTTCTTTTAAATCTGTCTCAGCTTTTATTTCACCTAGGTAATCTATAGATAAACTATTTAAAGAGTATTGGTATCTGTTCTCATCTATTAATGCAGCAGCTATCATGGTATCAATTATCTCACCATTTACTTTTACACCGGATGCTTCTAACCAACCTACATCATACTGAGCATTATGAAATATTTTAGCGCAAGGTAAACTGCAAACTTTTTTCATGTAAGCTTTTACTTGTGAGGGTATCATGTTGCCACCACCTAGATGATTAAATGGAAAGTAACCTTGCCATCCTTCTACAGCTACAGCAAAACCAACTATCTCACCTTTACCTAAAGCCCATCCTGCTCCAAGTCTTTCATTGATTCCATCATCCCTTGTCTCTAAGTCAATTGCAATTTCTTTTGCATTAGATAAATCTTTATACTCACTAGGAGTATTCCACATTGATTTTTTAAATGTCATTGATAATTGTAGTCCTGTCATTTAGATCCGTTTACTGTGTATCTTAAAACTGTTGTCCAAGGGTTTAGGTCGTAATCTTTTATGCATCCCGACAAACTCATTAACATAACAAGGACCACAATAATAAATTTTATTTTCAACAATAACTGCATCCTTTTTACATTTACATTTAATCTTTTGAGTCATCTAAATTTTTAAGATCATAATCATAACTACCTTGTTCGTGTTCAGTTGTAATCCATTTAGCTGAATTTTCTACTGACCATTTACGAGTTCCTACTAATCGATGAATAGCATTCTCATGTGGATTGATACCCATTGATGGATCATAAATTTTTAATCTATTGTTAGGTTGTATGGCATAGTTACCATCCTCTAATTCTATTACATGGCCACACTTATGTTGATCTGGTTTTTCTGAATAACCAAAGTTTAGTTCATTGAAATCTCCACCACACCAATCAATAGTAAAAAGATATTTACCTTTTCTTTTTACATTTCTTCTTGATTTATATTGCATAGTACATCCAGCTATCTCATAGAATGTTGTTACACTTACGTTATAACTAAAGCTATCCCACATTACTAATTCATCTAAGGGTAATTCTTTTACACCTGGCTTAGTACAGAAAGCAGATATAGGAGCTCTCCACCATAGGCCACCATCTTCCATTAAAAAATGAAACAAAGGTACTTGGTTAGGTATGGAGCTAAAACCAAATACTCCTACTTCGAAATATTTATCGTGTGAATCTTTTTGATCTCTTAAATAATTACCTCTTACATAGCACTCTATAATAGGTATGTTTGCGTTTAAGTATGCCATTATAATTTTCTCTTAAGTTCTTTTAAATAAGATTCATTCTCTCGTTCTTCTCTAGATTTTCTGTTTATTATTATATAGGCAATGATTGCTCCTACGAACAAACAACCCATGCTGTAAAAAAACATTCCTACTCCAAATGCTGCTGTCATTTTTTATCCCTTAGTTTTAATATTTCTAATTCACAGTAATGTATTATTTTTTGTAGATCTTTTATTTTATCTTTGTTTAAATAACGACAAACGTATTTCACAACACATCCCTGAAAGAATGAAAGATTATTTTTAGAAATAAATTCATATGGCTGTATGGTAAAATTTTTATAATGGGATCCTCCAATTTGTTTATCTTGAGGAAAAGTCTGATCGAATAGTTCTTTATTTGTCATTTTTTTCTTGTACATAAATTAAATAGTCGGCACCCAATGGGTAGTTATATTTATAGTCAGTTCTCAGTAAATGTAAAGTTTTTCTTGCACGAGTTGCACCAGTATACCAAACCTTTTTTTCATTTATTTTTTCTTCTCTATTTTTATTATTAAAATGTGATGGATAATTACCTTTGCTATAAAGTAAAACATGTTCAGCTTCACCTCCCTTAACAGAATGAATTGTATCAATCGTGATCCGTGGTTCTTTATCCAACTCAGATTGACCATAGCGTCTTAGTAATCTAATAAAATGTCTTACTTGATTCGGTTTAAAGTTTCGTCTCAATATCCAAAACCAATGTTTCTTCTGATCACTATCTTCTAAAGTTAAACCACACCACTCTTTTAAATCTTGAAAATTATATTCTTTAAAGTCTGGTTCACTCATCCAGAATTTATCTAATCTATATTCTGGTTTCTCTAACTCTCTTATATATTGATACATCGTTCTAGCTTGTCTTTTATCTATCTTCTTACCGTTACTTATGTGGGTCCAAGCTTTAATTGCTTGCCATTGTTTATCATCAAAACATTTAGTATCTTTATTATCTTTGTAATATAACCCTGCATCTTTGGCTAACATTCTTAATTCATTTACAGAGTTGTTAACTCTTCCAAGTATAAACCAATCTTCTTTTAAATCTTCAAAAGGTATTTCTTTAAATGATAAATAACTTTTTACATAACCATCTTTACCACCATGTTCATAATCTTTTTCTTCACTATCTAATATACCCCGTCTTATAATCTGAGAAAATTTGTATATGGCTTCACCAAATCTTCTAGTCTTTCTTAACTTAACTTTTCTTCCTGGAAAAAATTTTGTAAAGTATTTAGGGTCTGCACCATTCCATTTATATATACCCTGGTCATCATCCCCTGCTAAATATATCCTATCAACCTTATCTGCCATCTTATAAATTACAGACCATTGTAAAGGTGTACAGTCTTGAGATTCATCTAAGATTAAAACTTTTAAATGTGGAAAGTCTACTTCTTGTATAGTTCGTTCAATCATATCATCAAAATCAATAAATGATCTTTCACCACCACCAGTCTTATAATGTTCATATGTATCAATCTTTCTTTTAAATATTGTTAATGAGTCTCTTTTATAACTTTCTCTTTTGTAAGCTTCTTCTGGAGATATTAATAAATTTCTAGACTTACTATAAACTCCAAGGGACCAATCTTTATAAGTAAAGTTATCATCAGCTAATCTAGTGTCAGATGTTTTAATTATTTTAGTTTGTAAAGCAAAGTCAATTGTACAATGCTTAGGATCAAACACTTCTTCTTGAAAGTATCTTCTACAATAAGTATGCAAAGTTTTAAATCTTAAAAAATCTTCTGATGAATATTCTGGGAAAGCATCCATAGCTCTTGAGACAGCAGTGTTAACAGCTTTATTAGTAAAAGATAAATAAGCTATCTGTTGTGGAGGAACACCTTTTTTCATATGGCCCTTCAATACTTTTTCAATTAATGTATGAGTCTTACCTGTTCCTGGTGGACCAAATATTTTTATTGTTTTATGATAGAGTTCCTTAAGTTTTTTAAGTTCTAAATTTTCCTGTGTGGTAGTCATCATCCATTTCTGAAGTTGTGTCTTTAGTTATTTTATTTTGTTTTATTTTTTTATGATCAACAAATGTTGGCATTTCTACCTTCCATACATTTTTTACTCCTTCATGATACTCTATTCTTTCACAACCTAAAAGGTTTAATGCTTCACTTACACTTTTAAATGTCCTGTCATTACCTAAAAATTTTTCAAATGTTATTCTTCTAAAGTAACAGGTGTTAGTTTTAGAATCTAATACAACATAGTTATCTTTTAATTTATCAAAGTCATCTTCTTCTATATGACTTTCAAAAAACTTTTTAAGAAAAGTATATTTTTCTTCTCCAAGTGTATCTTCAAATTTCATCTTATCATTCTCTACTGCTTGAGTAACTATCTCCCTTAACAGTAATTCAAATGGTGGTGGTCCAGACTTAGGTCTAGGTAAAGTCATCCAATAAATTCCATATCTTAATAATTTTGTCCTCCAAGATTTTTCATCTTTCATATCTTCTGGAGTTACAATTAAAGTTTGTTCTTGGTATTTAAAAGAATATTCTATAGACTTTGTACTCTTAACAAAATTAATTTCAGTAAAATCATTTACTATAGGTGGTTGTTGTGAGCCAATACCTAAAGCTCTAAACTTACATTTATCTTTATCACATAAAGGTGTGTTACATTTTAAAGCATAATCCTTTTTACTTACTGAGTTAGCTACAGTATTTATTACTTCTCTTTCTGGTAATGGTGTTGCAAAAATTTGTTTATTTCTTTCAAGTAAAATATCTGTAATTTGTTTTTTACTAAGGTTGCCTTCAGCTTTTTTCATTTCAAGTACACCCATATTAAATAATAAATCATTACGATGATTGCCAGACCATTTTTCCTGGACCATTTTTTGACAACAAGGTGGATATTGTTTCCAATTGCTTTCTGGTTCGTACTGTTCTATATTTAATTTACTAAGAGACTCTAATGAAATTGTTTTTGATTTTGCTAATTCTAGGAATGTTCCTATCAACATTGGTGTATTACTTTCATTATATGCAAACTCTGTCGTTGAGTCTTTATTAAAGTAAGGCATATTTAAACATTTGTTCATAGGAAATACTTCAAGAGCTTGAAAGAAACTATTGTTCCATTCATCTAATTTTTTTCTTACATCTTTAACTGGGTAAAATTTATCTAAAAATAAAAATAAGTGTAGGCCACCAGATTTTGATCTTGCTGGTATCAAGGGTAATTTGTAATCTCTAATTATATCTACTATCTTTTTTTGATTGTAGTCTTTGTAATTGTGTGGATCTATATCAATACATCCCCATTTACATTCATTATTTCGTTCTGGCTTTATACCTATTCGTACATTACCATCGAGGTGATTTTTCCATTGAGTAGAAGTCAGGGGTTCGTGAAGCGTGATTGTTTTTGCTTCTCTCTTACCCCGTTCATCTACCTCTCCGGTAAGAGAGGTAGTGATGAACAGTTCTGAATTTCCCTCAAATAACTTTAAGAGGTCCAGTTCCATTAGAAGGGAGTAGTTCCTTCTGGTTGTTTATTAACCTTATCTTCTGAGAAATCCACCTTACCAAAGATATCACTCTTCATTGCACTTTGATAAAAGCCTTGTGTAGTCTCTAAAGTTTTTAAATGCTCAGTTGCATTTAGATACTTATCGAAATCTATCACCCAACCATACCAATGATTTTGCGAGTTAGATTCTTTAGTCGAAGTCAACTTATATGTAGTCGACCAAGTTGGTGGTGTGAAAAAACCTTTTTTACCTTTCGCTTTTCTAGACATCATCATAGAATTCCAAGTTTTAGATTTTTTCTTTTGAGTTGATTTCATAGCAATCAATGCTTGTTCAATTGGATTATAATCTTTATCCAATATATAAACAAAGTGGTTACCAGTATCTTCTACATAGTTACCGTTTGCTAATCTATCTTTGTTATCATCCCCCCTTGTAGTTTCAGCCATTATAGATGGATCAGTATGAATCTTTACTGGTCTACCTGGACTGTCCCCTCTATCTTGCCATTCATTAAAAGTATTAATGTATAGACAAGGGACAACGATTATTCCTTCTTTACCTTTCCAAAGATTTCCAGAGGTTTCGCTATAGATATCTCCTTGCTTGGCCGTCTCAATATACTTACCACTTGTATCATCTAATACAGGTGAGTTAGCATACAGTAATTTAAGGATTGGTAGTTTTTGGTCCCGAGCTGTTACAAACTCTTGACCCTGACCTGACAAATCTTCTAAATTAATTTGCGCAGGTAAGTTACTTGCTTTTTTTACAACCTCTTTAGCTTGAGGTTTTGCGTGTTGCTCTTGTGACATGTTACTCCTTCGTGTTTATTTTAGTTTTATTTGCAACATAGGTACCGAACAGTTCAGCAGGCACACTTCTTCCAAAGTCTTCGATTTGTTCTCTTACAAATCCTCTTAGTGTAGAAGGATGCACAGATTCTTTTTGTTTCACTGCTAGCCCTTTGCTTCTTAGTTCCTCTACCAAAGCCTTAGCTTCATTATCTTGAGACTTTCCGAATTCCATAGAAACTTGATTTTTAATCATATCTCCATGTCCGTTTTCTCTTAACCAGATAAATGCTTCTTCAGATTTTGATACAGGTATTCTTGCTGAGTAAAAAGGTTTTACTTCTACAGATGAACCATCTGTAAGCTTAACCATTGATACACCAGCTTGTTGCATTAAGTTTGGAATTGTTTGCTCAGAAAGAGTCGTTTCAGCTTCTTTTAACTTTTTTAAGTTTTCTTCAGCCGTTGCTATTTGTTTCTGAGTTTCCAATAACTTATTGCAAGAGTCGGCAATGTCTTTTGACATGCCAGTATCTACCGATACGATAGATTCTGCTTCTAAGTCCATAAGAACCTCCTGCCGAATCAATATATTATTCGTTTGATTAAAGCAAACAAATAATTTAAAAAGATGTAAATGTATAACTACAAAACTGAGCCCTTTAAACATCAAAGGTTTGCTCTAACTCAAGGAGCAAAAGAAAAAAATTTTGCTTACTTTATGGAAATGGGTACAGGCAAAACTAAAGTAGCTATTGATAATGCTTGTTTTTTATTCCAACAAAATCTTATACAATTTGTAATAGTAATTGCGCCTAACTCTGTATATCAAAATTGGCAAAAAGAAATTAGTGTTCATTCTCCAGAGACATACAACATATGGACATGGAAAGTAGATCCAGAAAAAAAATTACTTTTGAATGATTCTAAACTAACATTTATTCTTATGAATGTAGAAGCTTTATCTCATAAATCAGGGGTAAAGTTTCTTGACAAATTATTACAAGTAATAGGGTTAAGATCTATGATGATAGTAGATGAAAGCACTACAATTAAAAATAGAACAGCTCGAAGAACCAAAGCTATTTTAAAATTAAGTCAATATGTAAAATACAAAAGAATATTAACTGGATCTCCAGTCACTAAATCACCGTTAGATTTATTTACACAATGTGCTTTTTTAGATTGGAAACTATTAGGTTATGAAAGTTTTTTTACCTATAGATCAAGATATGCTGTTATGCATACAATGGAAATGAATGGTAGACAAGTAATGTTTCCTAAGTATTACACCAACTTAGATGAGTTAGAAGCTAGACTTAAAATGTTTTCATATAGATGTAGAAAAAAAGATTGTCTAGATTTACCAGATAAATTATATTCACAAAGATATATTGATCTTACAGAAGAACAAAAAAAAGTATATGTAGATCTAAAAAAGAAAGCTTTAGCTGTAGTTAAAGACGAGACTATATCTTATGCAAATAAACTAACAGAAGTTTTAAGACTTCACCAAGTTGTTAATGGTTTTGTTAAAACTGATGAGGGTAATATAAAAGCATTTAAAACTAATCCTAAACTAAAAGAGCTTATGAGTATCTTGGAAGAAACTGAAGACAAGTGTATTATATGGGCTAATTATGTTTTTAATATAAATGAAATTAAAAAAGCAATAGGAGAAACATATGGCAAAGATTCTGTGGTTTCAATATTCGGAGAAGATTCTGTTGAAGTTCGTAAAGATGCTGTTGAAAATTTTCAGTCTAATGATAGATGTCGTTTCCTCGTTGGTAATCCTACTGTTGGTGGTTATGGTCTTACCCTTACTGCTGCTAGGTATGTTATATATTTTAGTAATAGTTACAATCTTGAAGTCAGGCAACAAAGCGAAGACCGTGCTCATAGAATTGGTCAAGGTGTTGCGGTCACATATATAGATTTGATTGCAAACAAATCAATTGACGAAATGATTATTGGATCTTTAGAAGGTAAGATTGAAATATCTGCTAAGACTCTTGGGGAGGAGGTTCAGAAGTGGCTTTAAGTTTTTCATACTTCTCTACTCTTTCAAACCATTTGTTTTCATACTCATCTAATTTACGAGCATCCATTTTAAAACCTTGATAGATTCCATCCTTAGTACAAATACAAATTAGGCCTTGATCTATGGGTCCATATTGTTCTTGATGTGCTAAAGAGTATGCAGCAATTTGATAATAATAATCCTCAATCCATTCTTCTTTTTTTAATTTGTTTGATTGTTTAAAGTCAATTATAGTTGGCTTATCATCGTACAATCCAACTAAGTCAGTTGATCCTGCCCATCTATCTTTATATGCAAGATTAACCTCATTACCATAAACTGTTTTTAATAATTCTAAATTTTTTATTATTTCGTGAGCCATCATTCTAGCTTGTTCACCCATGTCAGAAAAATTTAAGTAACCCTTACCATTTATATATTGCTCTAACACATAATGCATTTCTGTACCTCTAGATGCAGCTTTAGTAGTCACTGCTTGAGCTTCTTGATAACCTACTCTTTCTCTCCATGCATCTAATGCTTTTCTTTTTTCGGGGGATTGCATTGCAGAATTAATTGTTGTTACGCTAGGTATTTTTTTACCTTCTACATTATAGGTTCGTGGTCCGTCATTATCGTTCCTTGTGTAAGGAACATATTTATATTTATCTTCTCTTATTAAATCGATTACGGAAAATTTATTATTATCTTGTATTAGCTTCACTTAGTCTTTTTAAAATACTTTAAACAAAAGAGCAACTATTATTCCTATCATTGAAGTCATTAAAAAGGCAGTAGAGGATATCAATATCTTCTCTATTCTGTGTACATCATTATGTAAATCTTTTATTTGTTTATTAGTTTGTTCTTGCATAATACGACAAAGCTTTTCGTGATCGTCTAGTCTTTGGTGAGCTAATGAATCTTTACTGGTTGACTTTCTTGGCACTTACAATCCCTCCTTCATTAAACAAATTTAATGTTTGGGCTAATTGCATTCTTTGAGGATCACTACCACCCATTGGTAAACTTGATGGCGTAACATTTGGTAATGGAACGTCAGATACTGCTGGTGTTGCGCTTTGAGGTTGTTGAGTTGCACCTTCTGCTATATCAACTCCTATTTCTGGAGCTTTAGCTGGATTCTCATCATCCAGAGGTAAAACACCTATTTCTTTAAAATCACCATCAAAGACTCTTGCAAGTTGATCTTCGTTTTCTTTTATTGTTTGTTGTACAATATTATTTTGATCTTCAGTAATAATATTATTTCCAACTAAACCCGAACCTAACTGTGACATAAATCTTGTATACTTAGCTGGTGTAGATATTTTTGCTGGATTCATTCCTTCAGTAACAAGTTTCATTAATCTTGGGTTAGCGAATAATCTAGCTAATGCAGTAGGACCCAAAATAAAAACACCTGCCTGTCCAAAATCAACTGCACCTGTTCCAACGGCTAGTGTAGCACCTAACTGTGTAATAGCTCCAGCTTCTTTTAATTGAACAAAAATTGTTCCTCTACCTTTACCAACTGTACCTGGTCTAAAAATATTACCTTCTGCAAATCTTAAAGCCTGAACATATTCATTCATTACTTTTGCTTCGTTTTTATTTATTAAACCACCTTTATTAATAAAATCTGCATAATCATCTTGTACAAATCTTCTTGCAGCAGCAGCGTCTAAGAAAGTGTATTGTTCTTTATCTACTGTAGATTTTTTTAAGAAATCTTTAAAGAAGTGTCCTTTAATACCAGACTCAATTTTTTGTGCTTCTTCTAAAGGAATAAGTCTTGAACCTGCTGGTGTCTTAGCATTTAATTGACTTAAAAATTTATCAGTAACAGATTTTTGATTAGCTCTTACGATTGTTTGGTAAATTTTTTCTTGGCCAATATCTTTCTTTGCAATGGACCCAAATAAACTTTTATTGAAATTTTCATTGCCTAATTTTAAAAGTTGTATTGTATCGTTTCGTCTTGTTCTTAAGGCTGTTGGTAATGGAGCATCTTCCATGTACTTAGCTAATCTTTTAATAATTTCAGCTCTCATTCTAGAACCCTCCATACTTCGAGGAGTTATTTCGCTTACTCTTCTATAAGCATTAGCAACTTGTTGAAACGTAGCGTTGTTAGGAACCGATTCCATAGTTTGTCTAAGCATTTGAGTAGCGTCATCAAAATTTGCTTTGAATGCATCTTTTTCTAATCTTGCCATATTCTCTGCTAAAAATTCTTGTAAATTACTTGCAGGTACAGTTTTACCTAATTGGGCATCAAAGACTTTTACCTTACCTGCATTTGTTTGAACAGTACCAAATACATTATCACCTAACTGTGCATTTATTTTAGCGAACGACTGTGTTAATGTTTTAGTGTGTAAAGCTTCAGAGTTTTTTAAAATATTTTGTACCATTACACCAAATGCTTGCGGATCTAAAATTTTATCATCTACAAGTCTTATTGAATTTTCTACTAAGTCATCTATTCCCGCAACTAAACTTACTCTTGCTCCAGCGGCAGCAGCTCTTAATTTACTTCCACCAAACAAAGATGATTCTGCTATTGATTGCAATTGGTCAATCACTGCATTCTCTGTAATCATAGCAGGTGTAATACTTCCTGCTTTAACTTGACCTAGAAAGTCTCCACCGTATTTTTTTTCTAATTCTGTTAAACTTTTTTGAGCAGCTGTAGTAGATTTTAAGTTTGCTTTTTGTGCACTAGTTAATTGTCCATACTTTTGTTCTACTTCTAAAATTTGTTTACTTGTAAGAGTTTTACCTTGTCTTACATCACCTAATAAAGTGTAATACGCTTTTTGTCTTTCAAAAACTTTTACTGCAGCATCAGCAGTTTGTAATTTATTTACACTTCCTGTTGCAACTTTGTTATAAGCTTTAGCTAATCCCCCTGCCATACCAAATCCAAGTATTTCACCAAATGCACCTTGTGCTGCACCTCTTGCAATTTCTTTTACAATACTTTCTTTTGGATCCCAAGCTTGTGCTATTGCTGCACCAGTACCACCCCCAGCTGCTGCCCCTGCCGTGGCAAATCCTATTTTTCTTACTGTGCCTGCACTTATATTTAATAAAGGCCGTGCAATTCTAGCAACTCTTGCTGCTAATCCTGCAGTTGCAACTAATGATCCACCACCTGTAATAGGAGCTAAAGCCATACCAGCTATACCCCCAGCAATAGATAAACCTACTTCAGCGACAATTCTTTTAAAATCTGGACTTGATAAAAAATCTTCAGTGTCTTGATTATATTTACCTTTTTGAGCATCTGTCAAAACATCTTCTGGAGTTATTGTAAATTCACCTTGATCAAGTATTGGACTACCTGTTTTTTCATCTGCAAAATTTCTTGCACCTAAAAAAGTTTCAATAGCTAATTGTTCTTGTGATGTTGGTTGATCACCTTCAATTTTAAATTTTTGTCCTGATACTATTACTTCTGCCATAATTAATTCCCCGTAACATCTATAACATCACCTTCTTTTTTATAGCTAATATCTTCAGAAAGATTAAACATTAATTGTTCAGTGTTTCCTGATTGGTCCATAATTAACATAGCGTCTTCGAAAGTTGTATTATTGTTTTCTTGTAATGAAATTACATCATTGATGTATTTATTTAATGTTTCAATTTTAGCTTCAAAAGTAACTTCAGTATCTGATAGTTGTGGAATCATTCTTTGAATTCTTTCTGCTTCTTGTTCAGAAACTGCAGCACCTGAAATTGCTCTTCCTAAAAATGAAGTTGTTTGTTGTATATTGGCTTTTAACTTTGCATACTCTTTTGCTTTTGCTGTACCTAAAACATTTGTTAGTGGAGCTATCTGTCTATAAGATAAAGGGCCCACAGGTTTATCTAAAGCAATGTAAGATTTTGTAATATCTGTTAATCTTCCTTTAATACTTTTCATTTCTCTTGCCATCTTACTTGCAGCAGCATCTGGCTTATAAGGTATTTTTAAATTACCTTTTGCGTCTACTTGTGCAATAGTACCAGCAGGTAAATTTAAACTTTTTACTTCTTCTCCACTTAAAGTCCTAACTCCTTGACCAGATCCTTTTGCTTTTTCTAATGCAATAATATTTGGTACTACTTGTTCCAAACCTTGACCGGCAGCTCTAAGCACACCAGATAAATTTGATTCACCTGGTCTTCTATCTGATTGTAGTAACGGAGCTGCAAAAGATGCAGCTAAAACAGCTTTCTGTTGATTAGTTAGACCACCTTCTTTAAATTTAGGTATAGATGCAATACCACCTTTGTTAAAAGGAGTTACTACATTTTTTTGTTCTTTGAGATATCTATCTCGAAACATAGGTCTAAGTAAAACTTTATCCATTAAGCTTGCCTTGGTTGCATTAAGTTATAAGCTGAGTAAGCACCTAAACCAGCACCAATAGCTTGACCTAATGGATTAGATCCGGGAGCCGTGGTAGATGTAACGGTACTACTTGCAGTTGGTAAATTAGTCATAATACCTTTTAAGAATTCTATTCTTTGATAAGGTTCATATGCTCTTTGTAAAGCTGTTTGTCTTGCTGCATCAAGACCCATTTGGCCAATTCCTCTTTGAGCAGCTCCAGTTTGTAATTGTAATCCTATGTCACCAGCCATCATTTGTTGTTGCTGACCACCCAATGCTCCTTGTAATTGACCTGTAGTAATTCCTGTTTGAGTAACTAAATTTCTTTGTCTCTCTGCTGCACCTAACGCAGTATTAAAACCTTGAGCTAAAGATTGTCCAATATTAGATTGTCTAGCTCTTTCTATTTCTGCTTCTGCAATACCTTGTCTAGCACCACCAAACGCACCAGATTGAACTGCTTGAGCTCCTAATCTATTTGTAGCTATATCAGCTTGTCTAGTAATTTCATCTGTAACAAAATTTTGATATTGGTTCATAAAAGGATTTAAATTTAAAGCTGTGCCTGCTGCTGTCTGTGCACCCCCTAATGAAGCTAATCCTGCTGTGACTGCCGGAGCTCCAGCTCCAACTGTTCCTGCTCTTTGAAAAGCTGCTGTTTCTAATCCAGTTACAGGAGCAACTTGTGTAGTAGGAATACCTACAGGTTGAGTAGCTAACTTAGCTGCTTGATCGTAAAGTGATAGTTTTCTAGACTCTACTCCTGGAGCTTCTCTTTGTGTTACTGTTTGTTGTCCTGTTGTAGAAGAAGGCGCACTGCTTCCACCACCACCACCAAATATAAAACTCATTATTTAATCTCCTTTGTATATAAATATCTTTTTACACCCCAACCTTTTGTTTTTAAAAATGGTTCCCAACCTGGTCTTGCATGTACTGCTATTCTTTTGCACCCATATTGTTTTGCCATATTTTCAATTCCTTTAGCAACTTCATCTTGCCATAATTCTCTTCGTTCACCTTTTAAAAGTATAACTTCAATTTGATTAAAGTTAGGAAGCTTTGTAACTCTTGTAACAAAAACTCCAAATACTTTATAAGTTTTACCATCATCTGATCCAAACATCATACACAATTGATAATTACCAGATTTAATCTCTGCTTTTAAATCATCAATAGACATCGGATCACCATCATACTTTAAACCTTCTCTCAACATAAATTGGCACAACATCCAGTATTCATCCAACATATCTGGTGGAATATAAAGGACTTCTACCTTTTTTTTAATTTTATGTTTCTTTATTGCTGCCATCTGTAATGTCATATACTCTTTTTAAATTCTTTTGTTGATCATAAAAAAACTTTGCACCCATTTTTCTCATTCCTGCAAAATCTTTTGGACTTGCTCCTGACATTATACCAGCACCTAATACCGCATCGGCTCGTGATACAAATTCTCCGTCTGCTAATTGTGCTAACATAGTATCAGTATCTTTATCTCCAGCACCTGTACCGTCTTCTACATAACCTTCAGCTCTGTGATAATTTGAAAAATCTTTTTCATCTCTTTCTAATTTAGATGGTAAGTAGTTTACACCTCCAGTATTGAAATGTGGGATTGCACTAGCTAGTCCACCTTCATTTGCGTAAAACATATTAGATCCATAAACATCAGTTGGTAAAGAAGAATCACCTGGTTCAAAACCACCTTCTAATTTTTTTGATTGTTCAGCATAAGCTTTGTCATAATCTGCTTCTGAAAATTGTGGTTTAGCTGGTTCCTCTTCTCCTTCAAGTAAAGGTAAAACAGTTGATGCAATAGCTAATTTCTCACCTGTGCCTAAGCCTTGAAAACCTGAACCTTTAATCATTTCTGGAGTAACTTCTACACCCTGTTCTTTTAAGGCTGCAATTTGTGTATCACTTAAACTTTTATTACCAATTAATTTTTGAATAAAATTTTTGTCTCCTGGAACAGTTGTTGAAGTTGCTGCGTTGCTACCACCCATAAACGGTAATCCTGATAACGAACTAAACGCAGGCTTGCCAGCAAACATAGATCCTATTGCTGATTGTGGAGCTAGAGCACCTATACCGTATGCTCCTCCTCCAACTAAAGCAGCATCTTTAAATGCTGTTCTTGTTGATTTTCCTCTTAATTTTTGTACGCCAAAAGTGGCTAATGCTAAAGTAAATGGGTCCATATACAATTTTCCTTATAATACTTGATATTATCATTTTAAGAGGTGCGTATCAACTCATCACCAAACTTACCAATGTACTGATGTTCCCCAATATGCGCTATTGTTGCTTCTATATAAGCATGGCATTTACCACCTAAAGATCTCCATCTTTTACAGAATGCAAAGTCTTCTCCAAGATATGTATGGTTTTCAGCATCAAATTCAGTGTCAAAAAAGTTATAAAAGAATTCTTTTTTTTGCATTTTACCATTTACAATAGTCTCTTGTTCTATTTTCATGTGGGGCCAAGCCTGTATCATTTTTTCTATTACAGATCTTTTAATCAACATACAGCCAGTGGGTGAATGACTTACTTCGATAGTCCCATCAGGTTCTATAGTAATATTGTTTTCATCTTCCATTTTTAAAGGATATAAATTAGTAGCCATAGATAAACCCTTAGCGTCTGTAACTTTCCCTTTTTTTACATCATTTAAAGCTTTCTCCCAATTCATAGTTTTTAAAGGATAAGGTATACTTATTACATCCTTATCTAATTCAACCATAGTTTGAATATCTTTAGCTGTAAAATCTATATCTGAATCAATGAATAATAAATGAGTAAAACCAGAGGTCATAAAGTAGTCTACACATAAGTTTCTACCTTGAGTTACTAACGATGATTTTACTAGTTGAAACATAACCTCAATACCTTTAAAGTGACAATATGTTTGAAATTCTAATAATGCTTGAGTGTAGTGTAATGATACTTCACTATGTACTGGAGTAGCTACAAAAATCTTATAAGGCTTTTTTGCTTGTTGTAATTGTAGTGGTTCAGGTTTTTTATTAACCCATATTGGTTTGGTTGGATCGTTTTGCATTTAATGCTCCTGTTAAAAAGTTAGTCCATTGATTTGCTTTTGCTTTCCAAGAATAAAAAGTTTTGTAAAAAATCTGTTGATTTTTTAAATGTTGTTTTACTTCTGGTAATTCTAATTGTACTGCAGCCTGATCTATCGCATAGCCGAAAGCTTCAGCAAGATGATCTTGATTAGATTCATAATTTACATAAATAGGCCATTCACTACAAGTTTCAGGCAAAGCTCCAAAGTTTGTAGTAATACAATATAAACCTGCAGATAATGCTTCAGCTGCTGATATACAAAATGTTTCTTCAAATACGCTAGGATAAGCAAACATTTGATAATTAGAAATATGATCTAATATATAATCATTAGGTTTATATCCTATATAGTTAACATTAGGCAATTGTCTTGCTTGTTCATATAGAGCTTCAAAATTTTTATTTTCTTGATCATGAAAATGTTTTCCATAAACTTCAGTTGAAGAATATACATCAAGAGTAATTTTTGGATTTTTAACATGTTGCATTGCTGCCAGTAAAACATTTAAACCTCTCCAAGGGGTACATTGAAATATTAATCTTATAGGACCATTAGTGTAAGGTTTGATTTCAGGAAAGTTATCTATTCCATTTTTTATTACTAAACATCTTTCTTCTGGTACTCCAAAAAACATTCTAAATTTTTCGTAATTCCAATGTGAATTAAAAACATACCAATCATATTCTTTATGTCTTTCTTTATTTTTAAAAAACTCTTGAAGGTTTGGTTGATCATATGAATTTTTTTGCCAAAGTATATTTATCTTATTAGGATCTAATGGCACCTTACCGGGTATTGAAGTACATATTTGAAAGTTATCTAATAACTTTTTATCTACATATTTATTTAAATATTCTAATTGAAGTTCTGTTCCGCCTCTAGGATTTTGATTTATCATGAGTTTAAGTAAGTAACACTTTTCTTATTCCATGGCAACACAAAAAAACTATCTCTTTCTTTTTGCCAATACTTATAGATTATATCTGTATCTTTATTACCTTCTTTAATTTCTTTACAAATTAGTTTGCACCCTTTAAAACATTTTTCAGCTGCAATCATAGCTGTACTTAAAACAAATCCATCACTAGTTTTTGTTTCTAGAATATTAAATCTTACTGGATCTAAGTCTTTATAAAAATTACATGTAGGTATTACTCCATCTAAAAATATACCTCCCATTTTATAAACTATTGCGTACTTGTTTATTTCTTTATTCCATGTAACAAAAGCAAAATCAGGAAACATATCTTTTATATCTTTGCTTAAATCTTCATAACTGTGTAAAATTTTATCAATCATGTAGTGTCCCAGCTATCGTGATTCCAAAAATCAGTACCAATATGTCTACAAGGTATCTCCTCTTCCTTATACTTTTTACATTCATCATTTGTTAAGTTATAAGGATCTCTAGGAAGTATACTAAAGTCTTCTGGGTATTTGTTAATATAATTAGTAAAAAATAAACTTGAAGATATTTTCATAACCTTGTTATACCAACTATCTGATTTATCTAGGGTTTTAAAATTTTTTTCTACTTCATCCATAACTTTAATCCATACTGGATGTTCCATAGGTGAAGCTAAAAAATTATTTTGTACATGTTCACCTCTAGAGGCTTTGTACATTCCTTCTATTATTGTAGGCTTTTTAGAATTAAGTTTATCATAAAAGTTTTGATAAACTAAAAAATCTAAATCAAAATAAATTCCTCCATAATAATGCATTAAAATATTTCTAAAAAAATCACATTTAGTAATTGTTGGTAACTCATCAATTAACTTATAGTATTGAGGATAGTTTCTTTGAATAAAAGGATATATATCACTATTCTTCCACAAAAAATGTTTGAAGTTTGGAAATGTTTTTTTTATTAAGTCGTGTCCTTCAATCCAAATATAAGGCCATTGGTTTTGATCATCTGGTCCTATTTGATGAATTATTCTTGTTATCATTTATATGTATCGTTACCTATTACCATTAAATCTATTTTAGAATTTTTAAGTAAGTTTAATGCATCTTCTGGTTTGCCTGCTATTGGTTTGCCATTATCATTTAAGGATGTATTTAATAACATTGGTAACCCTGTAAGTTTTTCAAACTCAGAAAGTAACTCATTGTAGTACCATTGTTCTGAAGTTACAGTTTGTATTCTACTTGTATTATCAATATGAGATATAGGTGCAAATATTTTATCTTTGAATTTAACGCTATAAAGCATATATTTACTTTCACCTTCCCAATCAAAAAATTCTTTTGTTCTATCTAGTTTGATTGATGCAGCAAAAGGCCTATAGTCTTCTCTGTGTTTTACCTTATCATTTAAAATAGATTTACCATTTTTTACTTCTGGACTCATTAATATAGATCTGTTTCCTAAAGCTCTAGGACCTATCTCTCCATGTCCTTGATACCAGCCTACAATTTTACCCATTGCTAATTGTTCTGCTGTTTCTTTAATAGTTTTTTCAGAAGGAGAAACAGGAGCTACATCTGATTGCCAGTATGGAAAATTATCTTTTTTAAATTTAGGTTGATTATATAATTGTCTTAAAAATTCTACACAGCCTAAACTTAATCCTTCATCGTTACAATGTGGTGGTATAATTAATTTTGGAAAATGTTTTTTTAACTTACTATTTATACAAACATTTTGTGCGATACCTCCAGAGTAAGTTATTACATTAGTGGGGTGTGCATGTTTTAAGAAGAACATTGGAAAAGCTTCTTCCATATAGTCGTGGACCGTGCGCAGAAAGTCTAGATACTGATATTGTGCAGCAAGTTTACTGCCTACTATTTTTTCAAAGGGAGCAAAATCAAATATTTTTTTTGAGTCTTTTAATTCGTATTGACAAAGATGATCATAAAATTTTTTATTAAAATTACCAAATTCTTTTAACGCCATTAGCTTTCCTGCTGCATCATCACCAATACCTAACACACCTATATGCTCACCAAAGTTTGCTAAAAATTTACCAAATGAAAACATAGTTTCTAAAGTATAAACATCTTTCATTTTATTATCGGAAAAGACACTACAAGATCTGTACAAGTCTCCAAAACCATCAAGTACAAAGTCAGTAGCAGAATTATCTTTTAAGGGCCAACAAGATAAACTATGAGAGTAATGATGATCAACTCTATATATAGGACATTCTAAATCTTCGAAAGGTGCATATGGAATTTTAATTTCTTCATAAAGAGCTTGGGGATCTTCTTTTTTAAGCCAAGGATGTCTAAATACATCTATGACCATAGCTATTGCATCTACCTCATCTATATCAAAATCTAATATATTTTCACTTTCAATCCATGATGATAAATTATTATATCCAAAGTGTTTTACTTGTGTTGATCTTTCGGGCTTATAATATTTTACATTAGTCCCATCTGTGTAGGTTATATTTGAATCGTGTTCATCTAATCTGATTCCTAGAAACTTCATTTAATATGGACATTACCACTTATCGTCATTGATTCAAAAGATTTTTTTACCATATGTTGTAAATAGCTTGGAAATAAAATCATTTGATTTTCTTTTACATTTGGTTGAAATACAGTTCCGAATATTTTATCTACATTAGTTGCATAAATCATATCATGAGCAGGATGCTCAAAAACAGTTTGAGGAGTTTTTAATTTTTCATAAATAGTAAAAGAAAAATTAGAATTGACATGACAATGTTTTTCTTGAAAGTCTCCATTGTATACATTTCTCCATATTTGGGATATCTCACAATCATTAATGCCTACATCTTGTAGACAAAATAATACCTGACTCTTAAGGTATTTTTTACCATCTTCATCCATTTTATTGTCTTCTTCATTTTCTGAAAAAGAAGTGGGTGTTTCACTTAACCAAGATTTTTTAAAATTGGTACTTATAAGATTAAGTTTTTGTGGTTCTATATTTTGAATCCAAATAGGTGTCTCAAATATTTTTTGATACATTATTTAGTTTTACCAGTAAGCGTAAGCTTTGCAACTGTAATTTCTAAATCCTGTCTGAAATCATCTTGTGTCGTATCAGTATTAGGATCAGCTACCTCTGCATCAAACTCAGCCTTACTAGCATAAACTTTACCCGATCTTTTATGCTTCACAATTTCTTTTGCTTTAGCTGGGATCTTGATTAAATCGTCTGCCATTATTTCTCCTTGTTAAGTTTTTTTTCTGGATTAAGTTTAGCCATCAATCTCATACATACTCCCATTAAAGTAGTTACAAATTCTTTACTATATTTAGG
>MDTB01135806.1_pt1 | contig 22638 bp, 15 predicted proteins | sample 811161 | NCBI WGS metagenome assembly MDTB01 (sample SAMN05326650, study PRJNA326480) | marine metagenome | isolation source: seawater | place: Mediterranean Sea | collected 2009 | reverse complement strand
TCCCCGGTGACATTACAAAGACAGCTGCACAATACGCAGCCGAGCGTCCCGGTTTTAGAATTTCTTTACTTTACATTGACCTGGATGTCGAGGAACCTACATACGAAACTCTGCGCGCATTGTGGGATCGTGTTGTTAAAGGAGGGATTGTTGTATTCGATGAATATGCATTTCACAAATGGTCTGAGTCTGCTGGTGCCGATAGATTTTTTGCAGATAAAGATGTAGAGCTTAAAACGTTAAACTACATTTGTCCTAGCGCTTATGTGGTAAAAAAATGATTTTAATAGCACACCGAGGAAATACTGAAGGTCCGCGACCTGAAAAAGAAAATAATCCAAGATACATTGACAGAGCTATTGAATTAGGTTATGATGTAGAGGTAGACATTTGGGGCTCTTTTGATACTGAGCTACACTTAGGTCATGATGAGCCGCAGTTTAAGATAGAACCAGAATGGATTTTTAAGAGAGCCCATAAATTATGGATTCACACAAAAGACATTCCAGCTCTTTTCACTTTTTCACAGCAGGTAATGGGCATGCGAGCTTTTTGGCACCAAGAGGATCGTTACACAATAACCACAAATGGTTTTTTATGGACTTACCCAGGAGCTATTTTGACACCCAGATCAATTTGCGTTATGCCCGAAAGAGTGCAGGATCTCTATACAGAAGAAGAAATAAAAAACTGCGCCGGTATTTGTTCTGATTTTATTAGTAGGTATAAATGAGATTAGCGTGGCAACAAATTCCATCCCCTTTGGTTTCCGAGATGCTATGTCGCGGAATGGATGGCGTAGTATTAGACACAGAACACGGATGCTATAATAATGAAACCCTGTATGCATGCATTCAGATAATCACTGCATCTGGTAAGAAATGCTTTGTAAGACTTACAGAAGTCAACAAGACACTAATTAGAATTTGTTTAGATGCCGGCATAACGGGATTAATTTTCTCAACAGTAGAGACCGCCACACAGGCTCAACAAATACAAGAGTTATGCAGTTTTCCAAAGTATCGCGGAAGGCGAGGTTTGGGCCTTGTTCGGGAAAATGAATGGGGGTACGCAAAGTTGGTAAATTTACCTCCAGTCATCATCGCTCAAATCGAAACGAAAAAGGGTGTACAAAATTTAGAAAAGATTCACGAAAAAGGATTTGACTTTTACATGGTTGGTCCTTATGATTTATCTGCTAGTTTAGGAAAAGCTGGAGATTTTGAATGTAAAGAATATGCGAGAGCACTACAAAAAATTAAAAAGATTATACCTATTAGACAAATGGCTGTCCACATACCTACAGATGTTGACAAACAAATTAAAAAATACGAAGATTATGGTATAATTGCTGTAGGTATGGATACCACAATTTTATTAGAAGGTTACAGGGAGTTACAATAATGCTTAATTTTGAAAACATTGGGGATAGATTCGTACAAGTTGTTCATACTAACGAGTGGGAGCAGCTTCAAAAAAAGTTCAACGATTGTGTTGACATTTATGTATTGGGGCATGGAGGCAACCTTGCAGTTGCTGATCATGCTGCTGTTGACATGACACGATTGTCAAATGGAACAAAGAATGCCATGTGTCCTGGTTCTGGGGTTGTTGCGACTTCTTTAATTAATGATTTAGGTTTCGATCAGTGGATGGTATCTTGGCTATCCAGTCGTTGTATTTCTAAAAATAAAGAACAAATGAGAAAGTCCTTGGTATTAGGAATTTCTTCTTCTGGTACGTCTGTCGACATCATCAAGGCCTTGCAGTGGGCCCAAGACAATGGAATGCAAATTGGTGTGATTACTTCTAAAGATCTGCCAGTAGAAATTCCAGATTTAAGTAAAGTGGTCTTAGGCGCCGATTATTATCATACAGCCGAAGTATTGACCCTCTTATTAACTTATCAGCTTACTCATGGATCTGGAAATGTTTGTCCTCCGATTGGAAAGAACTCGCCCGATGAACTTCGAAAGCTCAACTGGAAGGGTGGAAAAATCAGAGAACATAGCTACCCAGACGAACAGATTAACATTGGTGTAGATTTTGACAAGGTTATTCATAAGTGTTCCAAGGGCTATTATGATGGAACAATTTATGACGAGCCAGTCGAAGGATCTTTTGAGGCTCTTAAGACATTGGCCGAAAAATACACTGTTATAGTTTATACCTGTAAAGCTAAGCCAGATCGAGGCCTAGTAAATGGAAAAACTGGCGCTGAACTAGTTTGGGAATGGCTTAAGAAATACGACATGGCACAATTCGTAAGTAAAGTTACATCTGAAAAACCGCGCGCCCGCTTTTACCTTGATGATAAAGCAATTAGGTTTACAGACTGGGAATCTGCTTTTAGAGACATTGAGGAAATTGATGGCTAGGTGCTTGGTGACAGGTTATAGAGGTTACATTGGCTCAGCTCTTTTTAGTAAACTAGAGTCATTGGGCCACGAGGTTCGTGGTGTTGATTTAATTTGTAAAAAAAGACCGGTTGACATTAGGTCTAAAGAATTTTTCTCATCTGATTATTGGAATGATTTCAAGCCAGAGTTTATTTTTCACCTCGCAGCGTTCCCAAGTGTGCAATATTCTGTTCAAAACCCTTCATTGTCTTTATCGAACAATGTATGTGGTACTTCGACAATTTTAGAATTTGCGAAAAATGTGGGAGCTAAAAGAGTAATCTTTTCCAGTTCTGCTGCTGTTTACGGCAACGATGGAACTCCAAGTAACCCTTATGGACTGCACAAGCTTATGTCTGAAATGGAGTGTAAGCTTTACAGCGAGTTGTACGATTTAGATACTGTGTCGCTTCGCTACTTTAATGTGTTTTCAGAAAATCAAATTTTTGGAGGACCGTATTCAACGGTAATTACTGCTTGGCGTTGGGCTTTAAGAAACAACAAGCCTCTTATTATACATGGAGATGGCCAGCAAACAAGAGATTTCATACATTTAGATGATATTGTAGACTGCAATGTGTTCTGTATGAATTATGAAAACAATTTCAAAGGTCAGCATTGCGATGTTGGTAATGGCGTTTCATTATCATTGAGCGATTTAAAGAAAATTATCTCTAAGATAAAAAAATGTAATTGGATTTATGAAAACGAAAGAGTTGGAGATGTAAAAAAATCATGTGCCGACATTTCTCAATTAACTAAAATGGGATGGATTCCCAAAACAAACACAACAAATAGCATTAAACAAATTTTTGGAGGTTAAAATGCAACAAGAAGAATTACACCTATCTACCCAGGCTTTAGGTTCTATTATGATGGCCCTACAGGAATCGCTACTTAATCAGCTTGATATTGTACCCATTCTTCAAGGGTTCAAGCTTGTCTCTTCTGAAGAAGGACTGGTTGTTCTTAATCCACCGACTGTCAGAATGACTGATGAGTCATCAATCACCGAAGAACAGTTGAAAAACTTAGTAAAGTAATGCCTAGATATAATTATGAGTGCCAAGTTTGCTTTTTAACATCATCTGTTTTTCACTTAATGGATGAAGTGTATGAAGACTGTGGTGCTTGTGGTTCTGAAAATAGTCTTATTAAACTAATTGGGATGCCAATTATTGTAAAAAACAGAACTGATACTAGAAGTAGTGTCGGCTCTTTGACAAAAGAATACATAGAATTAAATAAAGAAATCTTAGAAGACGAAAAAAACAAAGCACGAGAAGAGAACTATGACCCGCCTTGAACTTATTTTAACTGCTATTTTGACATTATCTACAGTTTTTAATGTAGTTGTATTTGTTTATGCGCGCAATGTAGTATCTAAATTATTAACGGTTTCTCAAGAGTTAGGAGATTTACAATTAATGATTGATGGGTTTACGCAACATCTCAAGGGAGTTTATGAACTAGACACCTTTTATGGAGACCAGACTTTACAAAACTTACTCAATCATGCCGAGTCTTTTAATAAACAAATGGAAACTTTTGAATACATTTATGTACTCCCAGAAGTTGAAGCAGAGACGACTCCCATAGAGAAGGACACACAAGAAGCAGATGACACAGAAGAAAATTAGAAAAACTACTAAAAAGCGCAAGAAAAACTTGTACTTTACACAAGAGCATGAAGATGCAATTATCCGATACTCCAATACTGACTGTATTAGAGAGAGAACAGAACTTTATGTAAAATTGATACAACCAGCATTCAATGAAATGGTTGACAAAATTGTATTTACTTATAAATTTACAAATTTGCCAAATTGTGAATCTCTCAGAGATGAGTGCAAGATTTGGCTGATGACAATTTTAGATAAGTATGACCCCAGTAAGGGCTCTAAAGCGTTCTCATATTTTTCAGTAATTACTAAAAATTGGTTCATCCATAAAGTAAAAAGACAGCAGAAACGAAATCTAAGAGAAATTGATTATGAAAACATCTCTAAAAATTATGAAGAGGAGTTTCTTTCGACTAGCGATTCTTATTTAACAAATCGCGAACATGATGAATTTTGGCAAAATTTTTATAATGAATTAAACTCTTGGGACACTTCTTCGATGAAAGAAAACGATCTCAAGGTCTATAAGGCGATTACAATACTTTTCGAATCAAAAGATGAAATTGAAATTTTTAATAAAAAAGCTATTTATCTATATCTAAGAGAAATTACTGGTTTAAACACCAAGCAAATAGTAAATTCACTCAAAAAATTTAGAAAAAGGTATTACTTATTTAAAGTAGATTGGGAGAGCGGTTCGCTATGACAAACACAGATTTGCAAACTTTGATTAATGAAGCTCTTGACAACATTCGTAATGATAGAAAGTCTGCAAGAGAATTTCTTAACGAGATTGCAAATCAGATAGCCAATGACGCTGAGCAGAATAAGTACCTTAGTCCCGTTGCAGCCAAGCACATAGAAACCCTGCAAAGATCAAATGAGCAATTGGTAAAAATAATAGCCATTAAACAGAAAAATAGCACTTCTGGAAAAGAATTAACAGATGAAGATAAAAACAATCTTTTCGATTTGATACAGGAGGTCAATTAAGTGAGCGCTCAAGACGGATCGAGAAGTTACTCGGCAGATCTTTTTACCACCCCGTCTAGCGCCGGCGATGTAAATGCTCAAGCTGAAAGAGATGCAATTGCCCACGCCAACCCGCTTGATGGGCAAGAAATTTATACTGTTAGAGTGTTGACAAAGCCGATGCCCTTACAGCCTGGAATGTCACCATCAATGTTGGGTGATGGGGAAGGGAATGCTGTTAGTTTTGAAGAGCGTCAAGAATTAGAAGCAGTTGCACAAGAAGAAGCCATTGCAGAGTTAGAAGCTCAAATTGAAGAAGAGACAGATTTAGTTTCGATGATTGACACAGCGCAAAACATCCAAACAGAAATCGCAGAAATCACCGGCCCAACCCCGAGCAATGCTGAGTCAAACTTACAAGCAACAATGAATGCTGGCTCTACTCCTCCTACTAATAGATTCTATTTTAAAGGGCGCCTTGAGTTTGAAGGTTTAGATGCGTCCCTCACTCTGGGTAATTTTCACAACCTATTGCCAGATCCTTGCGAACTTCCATTAACCGTTGACCCAGCAAGGGCTTTGAGACTATTGAGTTTTTATCCAACTTTTGTTTCTAAAGTCGGGTATGATGGAACCATACCTTCCGTTGGAGAACTGGTTGAAGTTCACTTCAACAAGGGAGAGTTTGCGCAAAGTGGTCAATACAACGTATTTAATGAATTAACAGAGCCGCAGTCACAACAAGCTGAAAATCAATTAGCGAGTCAACAAGGCTGCAGTACTTTAAAGTCTCTGTTTGGAGATCAAGGAATTGCCTCTGGAGGTTCAATGGAAATGGGCTATGAGGGCCCAGAACTTGTTCCGGGTGAACTGGGAGTTGGTACTAATGATCCAAATACACACATTGCTGAGTCTGATGGTGTAGAAACACACAGGAACTCTAGACCATCAACTAACCCAGAAAATAGCGTTTCTATTCCCGGAGTTACGGTTATCAATCAACTAGCCTATCCTTTGGGGCGTATTCATCCTAGAAGTTATCCTAAAACAAATTGGCAGGGCATTGTATTACATTATACCGCTGATCATGATCAAGGCCCCCGCGTAAGACCTCAAGGCATGTCAACATTGCGCCGTCGCGGCCTATCTTATCATTTTATTATTACTAAAAATGGTGAAGTTAATCAAGCTACTGATTTAGGTGATCTTTGTCAAGCTCATCCGGGTAGGAATGGCACCCACATTGGCATTTCGTTTGTAAACCTTGGTTACGAACGTCCAGGAATTAATAGTGATGGCTGGCCAGTGCCGACTGGTCCACACCCAAATCCATCGGGTAAGTCCTGGGAGCCTTATCCCCGAGCACAAACAAACGCCGCAATATCCGTAATAAGATTTTTAGTAAATCAGTTTCCTAGTATTACTGCTGAAAACATCATTCGCCATGAGGATGTTGATACTGGCAAGTCTGATACTGGTCCAGCATTAGATTTATTAGAAATTAGAAGACTTGCTTTTTCTAACGCCTAAAGCAGCGTTATCTAACTTAAATTATTTATTATAAATTAACTATTTATTATCATGTCTAGACGCAATAGAAACCGAAAAATTTATTCAACAGAACATTTTAATCGTGTCAGAGCTGCAGCATCAAGGGCCCTCGAAGATACGCTTAAAGAGAGAGAAAGCGTTAATTCGGTGCCACCAAATGCAGGCATAATGCAGACTTCTGTGCCTGAAAATGCGCCGGCTTATAACTCAGGAGATGCCGAAAAAGTCTTAAAAAACACAAATGGAAACTCTTATCTTGTTTTTGGGCATGACAGGCCCTCAACTTTAATTTCAGGTTATGGCGGCATGGGCGCCCAAAATTCTAATACCATAGATATTGTTGTAGGAAGAATGTCATCTGCACATCAAGGGAGCGGTCCAAGAGATGGAACTGTTATCGATAATAGCTTCTCTGCAGATGCAGCTAGAATTTACATAAGCCAAATGACAGACGTTGACACAAATTTTGGACTTAGATCGGGGCCCCTTCGAGCACAAATTGGAAGATCGGCTATCGGAATAAAAGCAGACGGCGTAAGAATTATTGGAAGAGAAGGAGTCAGAATAACTACTGGAAGAACTTATAATACATCGCTCGGCCCACATGGAGAAACAAATTCATTAGGTGGTCGCATTGGTCGCGCTCCACCAATTGAGTTAAACGCAGGCAATCAACAATCCTCCGCTTTACAGGGTGTGGCTCGCGGCCAAAATGTAGCTGACGCTATCTCTGAATTAAAAACAATTGTATCACTGTTGCAAGGAGGATTAATGAAATCACATGCGCTGTTAGCTGTGGCCTTTTCAATTATTGGTGGCGCGATCCCTGTGCCTGGAGATCCTATGGATTTAACAGCAGATCAAATGTTGGATGTTTTAAGTGATACATTGTATGAACTACAGATAGTTTCAAATCTTTGGGAAGTTAATTATACCAATCCAAATGGAAATAAATACGTTGTTAGCAAGAACGTTTTTAGTACATAGGTTTTAAAATGAGTGAGTCAAAATTTTTAAAATATCAAGATAAGAACGGCGATCTTTTAAGCGATCAGTGTGATGATTTAATAGAGGTTCAAGAGACTTCTAATTGTCCAAACTGTAAGCCTAATCCTAATTATGTGTCTCCTAATTGGAAGGCTAAAGATAGGAATGAGCCATGGTTTGATGAAAAAAATTGTAAGTTTCAAATTTCGATAGAGACTAACAAAACTTCCTTAATACCATTTTCAGGCTCCTCAGAGGCCCAAAACGAAGCTTATGTGGCGCAAATTTTTTCGGATCACTTACAAGAAGCATCAAATTATCTTTTGCTTGGTTTTAATAAAATAAGAAGCGTAAATGTTTCTAAAAAGCTTGAAGCTGCATTGGTAAATCAAAAATTTTATTTAGATCCAAGGCCAAACTCTTTAGTTAAACTTTTATATTCCGTATCGTTTGAAGATTTTGTTTTAATTCCTGAAAGACAAGATGATGAAGCTTTACAGGATTTAACTGCAGAAGAAATAGAAAACTCCAACAACTCATCGGCAACGGGTAACTTAACAGTGGTAACCTATACTGAGCACGACTTTAGAAAAAAGTTCGAACGCGTAAGGAGAGCCATTTACACTTATAGTAATAGTTTTAAAATTTATAAATCTTTAGGAAGCGGAAATCTTATTTTTAAAAATTCTGATGCGATTTTTGACCCGTCCCTGTATGGAGATAACCTTGTAGGAAGAAAAGGTTTAATTTATAAAATGCAGATGGAAATCGAAAGTTTTTTAAGTAAAAAAGGATTAGATTTAAACATTGCTGAAAAAATTATTAATAGAACTACAAGCTCTGTAAAAGAAATAGAATTTACATTTACATCATCTAAAATTAGTACGATGAAGGTTTATTTTGATGGTTGCGGAGATACACCTCTTAAATTAGAAAAAGAAGATCTTGAACCCCTAAACGCAAGTAGCGCGTTTAAAAGTGCGGTAGCTGTAGGTTACTTCATGCAAATTCATGAAATGGACAGAGACTTACAAGCTAGAATTCCAAATTCATGGATAGAGTTTTTTATTAAATTTACAAAACCTAGAATTAAAGAAGTGAATAACTGGCCATCCAAAGCTATTACTTCAGACTCTAATATTGCCACTGCGCTCAGTCCACTATCTCAGTGTTTAAATGCTAGAGGTATGACTTTAGCTCAAAATCTATTAGATCGTGATTTTTCTTTAGCGGATGGACTGAGAATTGCTTTTGAGTGCAAAGGTAATACAAATCAAATTGGTACAAGAGCTTGGGGTGAACAAAGAGCTAGACTTGGGCTGCTTTATGATCCCCAACGTCAAGATCCTAGCTACATCAGAGACCTGGCAAGAGTTCAAAGATACATGAGCATTCCTATTGATGATCAGTCGATTGCTATTTGCGGTAGAGATTTTAATTATGAAGCTGTTTCAAATGCTCTCGGCGCCGCGCAAGAGTTTAGGGAATTTTTAGATCGCATTAAACAAGACGGACTAAAAGAATTTTTATTAGAATCCATAAGAACAGTGATGGGAGATTTAAGTTTAAAAGACGCACTTCCTATGATTGCTGCAGCCGCACTGGGTGCTATGGGACTGGAGGCCTTCGGAAGACTATACGATTTGATGGGCCATAATAAAAGAATTGATCAAAAAGTGCGCATGTACATTGAGCAAAATAATGATAATTTTAATTTTTTCAGACCATGGGACAAATTAAGCGAAGTAACAGGTCTTGTACAGGATGCAAGCTCTCAAAACCCAGGCTTATCTATGGAAACAGGCGAGCTGCAAATTGGATTAACTCCTCCACAAAATAAAATAAGAACGTTGGCAACAAAATTTGACTCAGAGAGATTAGAAGATACAGCTGCTAACACTGCAATTATTATGGAATATTTCGTTGATGCTACCATTGAAGTTTATATAGAAAATGGTATAGAAGAACTTATACAAATCTTAAATCAGCTTCCAGGAGCCCCACTTGTCGCTGCATTTTTAGTTGCTAGAAACTATCCTTGTTCCCCTTTACAAAACATGGATACGATGCAGAACTTCATCAAAGACATTGACTTGCCTACTTTCAGGGATGCACAAGAAATCACTTTACCATTGCTGGTTGATTTTAACGCATGGCGCCCGAAAAAAAATGATTTCACACATTTAATCATGGCCATGGCTCGGCATGCTATTCAGAAAACGCTTATGAGTACTTTAGCAAGGCTTTTGGCAAAGTGTTGCGAAATAATTCAAAAATTTCCAGAATCCACAACTTTAGAAAAAGTTGATAGGTGCGGCGAACAAAACAATTTTTTAAGCTTGTTGGAAGTTGGTTTTATTTCTCCCTGCACCGGTGAACGAGTCAATACAGACCCTAGGGTCGTTAGAGATACAGCTGTAGAACTATTTCAAAAATTAGGCGCCGGTACTTCCGCTTTGCAAAATAGAGAGGGAGTGTTATCTTTTATTAACGATCTATCGTGCTCTTTAACAAGAGGAGAGATGATGCAATCGTTTTTGGGAGAAATGCCTCCTGACGCAGAGCACATCGTTCAAGGTATCTTAGAGAATGAATACCCAGAACTTTCAGACATACTTTCTAATAACGGTTCAGTAAAAGATTTCTTTAAAAACATGGGTGACATTTTTCCATTAGAGTTTAAATCGCAAATGGAAGATTTTGTTGATAATTTAGAACCGCTTGATTCAATGCCGGCTAATCCAACCTTGTGTGCCACTGAAGAACAATTAGAAAATTTTTGTACACTAAGAAAGCACTTGTTGCGCGATCGAGCATCTGCTACGCAGAGCGATGATATGTGCGAGCAAAATCAAGCTGACTTATTAAATGATTTAAGAGACATGGCTGACGCCTTGCAAAGTGATCCAGCAGCCGATACAGTTCCTCAAATGATTAGTACTCCGGGATGCGATGACGGACTCATACCCTTTGAGACGCCTGAAATGCAAACTACAACTATGATTGTTCTTTCGCAAAAAATAGAAAAGCTTTCAAAGGCTTTTATAGTTGACATGTTAGGCGACGGTCCGTTAAGGAGCGATTATGGTATGTTAAACATGATCTTGTCAGACACACTAGGTACTCCCCTTAGCAAGCACTATGATAGAAGCGCTAGAAATCCAAATTATGTTGATTTTTATGTAGACGGCGGAGGTCCTCTAGGTGTGGATGCGCTTCAAAGAGGGCAGTTTCCGTATGATGTAGCTTCATGGCTACAGGAAAAGTTAATAGATCTTGATACGACATTTACATCTAATAACGAAATAAGAGAAGATGTAAAAACAGTACGAACTTATGATCAACTAGGTATCTCACTATTTGGAGGAGCGCAAAAGGTTAACTTCCCAGACTTTGGCTACAATACTAAAATAAAAATAGACTCTGAATCACAAACAGTTACATTTACAAGAAAAGCTAGAAAGAAAACTCCTGATTTACAATACTCGTTTACAGATAATAATAAAGGTCTTGTTGAATTTGGACAGTCTTCTTATTCCTTTGGCTTTAACGTTAATTTGTTTTTATCAGAGTTCGATCAAACAACCAGTGAAGCATACGTTGTTGAGGATGAAGGTGACGCAGCTATAAGAACAACAACAACCAACTACTTTAATATCCCATCAGATAATGCGCGCATTAACATTACCGCTCTTTATAATCAAAACTCCTCTATACTGCCAATCCAACTACCTGCGTTTACTGCAGCGCAAGCAGCTAGTTGGATTATTAATAATGTTTCAAATGCTTTTTCATCACCACAACAAGTTAGAATGTACGAGTTTCTGGCCACTGACGATACATTAGAAAACTTAAATTTATCGCTCTACCCTACTTTCGCTAGTTGTTTCAGTATAAAGCAAGATTTTCTTCCACAAGTTGTACTGTTGACAGAAATTTTAGAACAAAAGGGCGAAGTCGGCCTTTCATTAAAAACAGAAATTAATTCTTTGTATAATGATTTAAATACCACTATTTCAAATGATTTTGTAAATGAGGTGGCAAGCAACGAAACGCTGTTTTTGTTTGGTGCTAAATACGATACACTCTCCACAGAGCTTGCAGAGTATGTTGTAGACAATAACCAAACTGATTCTCCTGGCGGCACTCTTTACGGCGAGGCTAAAATAAATGGCGAACTAATAACTGAAGACGATGCAATACTTGGAATCAGTAAGGATCAATTTTTAAACGGAAATGAGGCACGAATTATTTATCTAAACCCTGGAAACTATCCTGGGACGTATACAAAGCCAGCTATTCATGTTCAGCCACTGAGATACGATGGTTGGCTTGGTATAGTAAATAATTTATTTCCTGAATCTTCAGCATGTACTCCAAGATCGACTGATCTGATTAATTTTAACGACATACAAGAAGAGATGTCAAATTCTTACGATTCTATCGCAGAAGATGAAAGATTGAAAACATCATCTGATTGTGTTGTAGAAATTCCCTATAGCAAATTATTGACTCGTCGCGGCGCAGTGCAAATACAAGGAGTTGTTAAATCTGCTTGTCGTATTTTTGCCGGCACCCATGTTATAAAAGCTTTGGCAACTTTTACAAAGTTTAAACCTGATTTCGATAATGTTTTTGGATCAACGTATCCACAGTTTGTTGTAGAATCTATGGAGAAAGAATTAAAAGCAAACAAAGGCTCTCCCGCACAGCAAAGAAACTTGTTTACTGATCCAGACTTTTGGTACAAGTTTTTAGAACTTTCGGTGCAGACATATGGGCGTCTTGTGGACGAAGGAAAAATTATGGAACCTCCTGCTTCTGTTATGCAGGCTTTAAGTGCTCTTAATGATACACAGGAAGCTTATGTTTATCCAAGTCGAGAAGATTTCTATAGATTACGAAAAGCCGGTCAGCCATTGGCAAAAAGCGTAAATACCTTAAAAGCCTATCGAGAGGCCAAAAGGATTGCTGCTGTCAGAAGCACAGAGGAGCATGCAAAAGTAGTTTTAAAAGAAATGGTAAAAGCAGAATTAAATGTTATTGGAGAATCTTTAATTGAAAATCTAAAGAAAACCAAGTCTGGCGTAAACATAGAGCCGGCGATTAATGATTTGGGTTACTATTTTATGCAAAATTATTGTCAAGGTGCCCTTGGACTATCTTTAGACAAAGAAATAAAAGAGCAAGTGTCTGAATTACCAACAGAAGGATACGGCCATTATACTTATGGCACCGAGCTTAGTGCTCCTGATGGATCTGCTTACGTTGGATATTATCACGTGCACGAAGATGACGCAGGAAATCCAGTCTACATGGAAGGGGAATTTCACATAGATGAGGCTCACTCAACACTGGTACCATTTGCCAATAAAATCATAGTGCCGATTGGAGATGTCAGTGACTACGGTACCACAGTCACATACGATACAACAAAGCCATTTTCTATCGAAAAATACATAAAAATAAATTCAGTAAAATATAGTCCTCAAGATGCATTAGAAATAATTAATCAAAATAATAATAGCTTAAACATTTCGGATGTTTATCCTGGAACCCTCGAACATGTGATGAAATCAGAAGCTAGCGCCGTTCCTATAGAACCTATTGACGATGAAGTAGTAGGATTAAAAGGCGAATTAGGGGTAAGATATGGAATAGAGTTATCGCTCATAGGGCCTACTTCTGAAAAATATCCATTTACAAGCGTCGAGATGGACGCTTTAGATTTCTCTATTGCACAGTTTCCCACAATAGAAGGAAATAGTAAATTATTATTATGTTTATTGAACATGTTGAAAAAAGATAGCAATTTCAAATTATTAACAGAATACATTATTCCAATGAAGAAGATTTTATCGTGTACTGCAATTTACAATGATCTCGGATTTTTGACATCAATAGGAGAAAAAACAGTCTTCCCTAGTGCTCTTGCGGGAGCAATTCCGGGATTTGTTGAGCAAATCCCAGGAGTACAAGTCTCGATTAATTCAGACTTAGAAGTTGATTATACCAACACTGTAGGGTGGGCCCCGATGTCTGACAGAGTTTCTCAGTTTACTCCTCTCATCCTCACTTACGATGAATGGGACCAGGTTCTTTTAAGAAATAGTAAAAGTAAAATTAAAAAAATGTTTGAACAAGCTTATGAGTCAAGTAACTCTGATTTTTCTGAAACTTTAAAAAGTGGATTCTCCGTAGGACTTCATAGTGATTTAAGTGACAACGAAGATGGGCAATCTACGCCTCCGTCCTTACCAGAAAGAACTAAAGGCGCGCTACTCGAAAACATGTCAAATCAAAGCGCAAATCGAGTGTTGCCAAGATTTAGAAGATCTGATGTTGTTAGTAATCCGTTTAATGTTAACGGCAAATTGTGTGAAAAATAGATTTGTTTTCTAATTAAATAAGGAATTTTTTATTATGTCTTTGATAGGAATAAAGCTGCCAATTTTACAAAGCTCAACAAATGGTTTTGAGATGATTTCCTCAATCAGGGGAATGATTAAGCAAAACTTTAAAATGTTAATCTTAACTATTCCTGGCGAGAGAGTCATGGAGCCAAATTTTGGAGTAGGGTTGGCTCAATTTTTATTTGAAGGCTATAACGCTGGAGTTGAAGCTCAAATCATTGATAGGATAAATTCGCAGGTAAAGCTTTATTTGCGTATGGTTTCGATTAATGACATAATCTTTGGCACTGATCCAGACAGCAATTCTTTGAATATTCAGATTACCTATTCGATTCCGCAGCTTAATCTTGCAGATTCATTGTCACTTACTATTTAAAAAAGAGGATTTTTTATGTCGGATAACAGTAAGAAAATCTTACCAATCAATTATACTCATAGAGAGTTTTCATCAATCAGAGATGATTTGTTGGAGCTTGCAGAGAGATATTACCCTGACACTTTTCAAGATTTTAGCCAAGCTTCTTTTGGCTCATTGATGCTAGATGCTGTTGCATATGTTGGCGATCAGTTATCATTTTATTTAGACTATAACATAAATGAATCTTTTTTGGATACTGCGTATGGTGTTGAAAACATCTTGCGGCATGGAAAGACACTAGGCTATAAAGCGGACGGCGCGCCATCTATCTATGGAAAAGTAACCCTTTATGTTATGGTGCCTGCCAATAGTACTTCTATCGGACCTAATCGAGATTACATACCAATTCTTAAAAAAGGAAGTGCTTTTCAGGCTCAAAATGGTCTAGGGTTCGTGTTGACTGAAAATGTTGATTTTAACAACCCAGCATGTCCTATAGTCGTTGCAAAAGTTGATGACTCTACTGGTACTCCAACACAATTTGCTATTAAAGCTTATGGAAATGTGGTTTCTGGTAAGTTTGGTATACAAAATGTCACAATCGGAGCATTTGAAAGGTTTAAAAAAGTTAAGGTAGCCGGCCTAGGAATTGCAGAAATCATCTCTGTAATCGACACAGAAGGCAACGAGTATTACGAAGTTGATTACCTATCACAAGACATGGTGTATCAAGAGATTCCTAATGATAATTACAAAAACGACAACGTGCCTTCCATTTTAAAACCTCTTTTGGTTTCAAGAAAATTCACTTTAGTTCGCGAACGAGGAGGTACATTTTTACAGTTCGGAAGCGGCAATGAGGCTGAAACCAATGTGGTAGCTAATCCGCAAGAAGTCGCTATTAACACTTTTGGAAAATCGTATGTCACTGATACTACTTTTGATCCAAGCCGCTTATCCTCTAATACAAGCTATGGTATAGTCCCAGCAAATACTCGTTTAAGAATTATTTATAGAACAAACTCAAGAAACACCACCAATGTCTCTGTTGGTGGCTTAAATGTGGTAAATAATGCGGTTTTAGATTTTAAAAATAGAGAAATGCTGTCTAACTCATCTATTGCTACAATTATAGATTCAGTTGAAGTAACTAATGAAATGCCATTAGTAGGAAAAGTTACAATGAATTCTCCTATGGAACTCAAAGAAAAGATCTATGATACATTTCCTACACAAAACAGAGCAGTCACTCAAGCTGATTATGAAAACGTTGCCTACAGAATGCCAACAAAATTTGGATCTGTTAAGAAGGTGAGCGTTCAGAAAGATCCTGACTCCTTAAAAAGAAACCTGAATATGTACGTTATTTCTGAAGATTCTTTCGGAAAATTAATTAAAACTAACAATACTATCAAAAGTAATTTAAAAAGTTGGATTAATCAGTATAGAATGATTAACGACACAATTGACATTTTAGATCCTTTTATCGTAAATCTTGGAATAGAATTTGTTATTAAAGTTTTGCCCTCCGTTGACAAGTCTATAGCCATGAGTCGCTCTATACAAGTATTATCTAGGAAGCTCGCGAGAAATTATTTCATTGGAGAACACTTTAGTATAAGCCAGATTTATTCTCATCTAAAATCAGTTGAAGATGTATTGGATGTTGTTAAAGTAAGATTGACATGCAAATCGGGAGGCCAGTACTCTTACGTTAATTTGTCGATTCAAGAAAACTTATCACCTGAAGGTGATTATTTAATGTGTCCAAAAAATGCAATTTTTGAAGTCAAATTTCCCTCAATCGATATAAAAGGAAAAATTATTTAATGATTCGTAGATACACGGCAAGTGCAGATACAACTATTGTCAATGCCTATCAACGAGATTTGGTTTTGCGTGGCACCGGCTCAAACACCGGCATGGCCGATGTGTTAGAGGTCTTTTCAATTTATGGTAGAAAAACTTCTGGCTCTCAAGAGCTTTCCCGCGTATTGATGAAATTTCCTGTAGAGCAAATTTCAACAGAAAGAACACGTGGAACTGTCCCCGCTAGCGGAAGTGTTAGCTTTTATCTTAGAGTGCACAATGCACCTAGTTCTAAAACAGTACCAAAAGATTACAAAATGGTCGTGCAGCCTATTGGCACTGCATGGCAAGAAGGATCTGGTTTAGATCTTGAAAATTATGAAGATCTTACTAATGGCAATCCCGGCGCTAATTGGATGAGCGCGTCCAACACAACTAGCTGGAATTCAGTTTCTGGAGGTGCAGATTGGGTTTCTAGCTCCGCTGATTATAGATACGAGCAAACATTTGAATCAGGAACTGAAGATGTTGAATTAAACATTACTGCCTTAGTTGAGCGTTGGATTAAAGGCGCTGGAGGAGGCGGTATTGCCAACTATGGCATGGGAATAAAACTATCAGCTAGCTATGAAGCGATAGGAACTGCATCGGTTGGCAACGATCAAAGTGTGCAAAAAAACCCCAATGGCGCCACTAAATCTTATTACACCAAAAGAATGTTTGCAAGATCATCACAGTTTTGGTTTATGCGCCCTACTATTGAAGCTCGTTGGGATGATGCCACTAGAGATGATCGAGGTAACTTCTTTTTTAGTAGTTCTAGAGCCCCCGCCGCTGATAATTTGAACACTCTTTATTTTTACAACTACGTAAGAGGGCGCCTTGTTAACCTACCCACAATTGGGACGGGAAAAGTATACTTAAGTCTTTATTCTGGCTCAACGTATAATACGCACCCTAGCGGCTCTAAATTAGCCCTCTACGACAGCAAACAAAATGTTACCGGCGGCTGGGTATCTACAGGAATTTATACATGCTCAGTAGCAATAAATTCATCATCGGTCAAAACACTTTATGATGTTTGGCATTCTGGCTCTTATCAATATTTCACTGGATCTATAATCCCTGAATTGATCGGAGGAGGAAATACAAATGCTCTCCCAGATTACTACCTAAACCTTACAAATCTTAAACAAAAGTATTTCCGCGATGAAACAGCTAGGTTAAACTTGTATGTTCGAGATAAAAACTGGAGTCCAAACATTTACACTCGTGCTGAATCAAAAATTCGTTCTCTTGCGGTTATGAGCGCTTCATATAGAGTCTATAGATTGTTAGATTCGTATAACGCGATACCGTACGGTACTGGCAGCGACAATCACACCGGCCTGTCTTATGATGTTTCTGGCAATTATTTTGATTTAGACATGAGATTATTACAGCCTGGCTATGCCTATGGATTAAAATTCGCATTTTATGATGAAAGACTAGATTCATGGGAAGAGCAAAGGGAAATGTTTAAGTTCAGAGTAGAAGATTATGAGTATTAAAAAGCTTTTTGAAGCAGCACAGAAAAAAAGTAATTATAAAGACTATCAAGACGAAAAACAAGCATTCGAGTCGGTAGAGTCTGTCCGAAATGCAAACGAGATAGAGCTTAAAAATAACACGTTTACACCGCAGATAGATTATTCAGATCCTACAAACTTTGTAAAATTTGGTTCTGCCTACTACTATTATAAAGGCGCCATCACAAAGATTTCTGAGTATTATCCTTATGATGGCTCAGATGCCGAAAAGAACAAGTTTTATAATAGTCTACTTGATGTAGAGAAATACATTTTTGATTATTCGTACCCGAGAACCAATGGCTTTGTTCACTTAAGTGCTGGTGGTTGGGGCGCTGCATCCTCTGTGTCTGCTGATCAGTATGGTCTTCCTGCGACTCTCGAATACATTACATTAAAGGGTGGACCTTTAACATCATCGGGTGACTCCTTAGTTGCAAGAGGTCCAGACGATGCTAGTAATAAAACACACTACTCAAATGTTTATGATGAAAACATCTATCAAACGCATGGACTTCCAGATGATTATGGTAAGGGCACAAGGGTATCAAATCTTAGATCTAACTTTGATGATGGCGTAACAGTAGAATTTTGGCTGAAAAAAGATGCATTTGATGTAGCTAAAACTGCCAAAGAAGTTGTGTTTGACATGTGGAATAATCAAACATGTTCTAATGCGCATTATGCTAGACTTTCTGTAGAGTTAACCGGCGCCGCAACTGGCTCGCCGTTTATTGTAACAGCTCAATCTGGAAACACATCAGTTACTGTCTTTCAGTCGAGCATTGGAGATAGCGTAACAACTGGCTCATTAACATCTTGGGGTCATTATGCTTTTTCATTTTACAATACTGGCAGCAATTTTATGGCCAAATTATATGTTAATGGTGTCTTGAACGACACAAATACATATTCCGGCGTTATAAACGAATTGAACTCTAAAGACATGATGGGCCGCATTGGCGGTCTATTAACGCCTCCATCTGCTTCAGCAGCTGCAGCAGGAAGTGGTAAATTTAGCGGCTCTTTAGACGAGTTTAGATTTTGGAAAGTCGCGCGTTCTGCAGCACAAGTCGGCGAAAACTATTTTGTTCCGGTCAACGGTGGAGTTAATACTGACGTCTCCAACACTACACTGGGAATTTACTATAAATTTAACGAAGGCATTACTGGAGAATCTATTCACGACAGTGTGGTATTAGATTACAGCGGCCGCCTGAGTAACGGTAAGTGGACAGGTTACGGTTCTAACTCAAGAAACACAGGCTCGGCAATCGTATTAGCCTCTGCAGCAGTTAAAGAGCAGCAAGACCCAATTATAAGAACAGTTAATCCCCGCTATATAGCGCTATCTTCAAGCTTATGCGCGTCAGGCTCTTGGTTTGATTTAAACAACCACGCATCATTTAAAAATTATGTTCCGAATTGGATTATTGAACAGCATGAAGAATTAGGAATAGAAAATCTTGACATCATTTGTCACATCGCTGGTGCTTATTTTGATAAGATGTACCATTTGGCAGGCGCAGTGCCTAAATTTAAAGGTCGCCAATACACGTCTGCATCTCAAACCCCTGTGCCGTTTGCGTATCACTTACCCCAGTCGTTAGGACTTTATACACCAGAGCTTTTTATCGATGCATCGATTATGGAGAAGTTGCTCAATAGATCTGATAGTACTGTTTTTCAAAATGATGTAGAAGAAACAAAAGACTTAATTTATTTAAATTTATACAACAATTTAACGAACATTTATAAGAGCAAAGGAACAGAAAAATCAATCAGAAATGTTCTAAGATGCTTTTATTTAGATGATTCACTATTCAATCTCAAAACATACGCCCGAAATACAACTTATGAAATACAAAACAATCTACAACAACATCTATCAACAGATGCTAGGGTTAACTTCAATACATTAGAAAATTCTGATGCTATTGTTTACCAAAGAAAAGATAGCGCTAACGCAGAAAGCTCCGGGTACATTTCAGGAAGCTTGAGTGGTTCAGGATACAATTATTTAGATCCTTATGGTTCATCTATAGAAGCAGACATCACCTTTCCCATTTTCTCAAAAACCCTTTACCACAGTTTTCAAAGGAATTTTGTTTCTTCATCGCTTTTTGGAATACACACCGCCAACACAGCTTCAACAGACTCGCTTGATGGCACTGTTACAACATGGGTTACAAACGATTATGCCAACTTTCAAGTTCACGCAGTCAGAGATACTATAGGATCGTCGAACGTTTACTTTAGGCTATCGTCATCTTACTACCCTTATCCTATGCCCTACCTTACAAGTAGTACATTTTTTGATGTTTATGAAAATGAAAGGTGGAACTTATCGGTTAGAGTTAAGCCGACTAAATTTCCTGTTGCAAGTTTAGTATCTGGCTCAATGTCAGGCTCATACGATGTTATTTTTAGAGGCGCATCTTCTGAGTTAGGCGTGATTAGAAGAAGCTTTGAAGTCTCTGGAACCGTAAATTATACAGTTGGCTCAAACTTTTTAAAAGCACCAAAAAGAGTTTATGTGGGAGCCGAAAGAACTAATTTAACTGGCGCAATTCTCAACCGCACTGACGCACTATTTTCAAATGTTAAATACTGGACAAAATTCTTAGGTAATGAAACGTTAAATCAGCATGTTTTCGATGCAAATAATTCTGGAATTTCTGGCTCACAAAGAAACATTTCTGCCTTAGATTTAAATAATAGATTTTTCGATTTAATGAATCGAAACACTCTGGCCTTAGAGTGGAATTTCGACAACGTTACCGCTTCAAACGCAGCTGGTAATTTTGTAGTAACCGACTATAGTTCTGGGTCATTGGAGATAAGAGATAATTATTCCTGGCTAGGTAGAATAACAGGTTATCAACACTCTGGATACGGAGCATTTTTTGCAACTTCTTCTACCGGCGTAGTTGACAATTTAGAAACTAACATGTTTAAGTTTGTTGATCCCGAGAATGCAGTCGGCAGCAACATGATTAATATACTGTCAGAAGATGACACAGTATTTGACATCACAGAAACAGTACCTAACTATCTTTTCACTTTTGAGAAAAGTATGTACAACGCTATTTCTGAAGAAATGCTTAAGTTTTTAGCGGGTGTTGTTGATTTTAATAATCTTATTGGCGAACCTGTTAACAGGTATCGTAGCCGCTATAAAAACATTGAAAAACTTAGAGAAGCGTTTTTTAGAAGAGTTACAAGTGTCTCGGATGTTGAGAAATTTGTAGATTATTATAAATGGTTTGATGATGCGATTTCTACAGTTGTTTCTCAGATGTTGCCGGCTTCTGCTGACTTCATTGAAGACACTATGAATGTGATTGAATCTCATGTATTAGAAAGAAATAAATATGAAAACAAATTTCCTACGTTAGAATTTTCTGTTCCAGATCCAGAAACCGCAATTGAAGGCATGATGAAGGTCCCACGTTGGGAGTTTGCACATTCGCCAATCTCTGCATCTCAATGGATTGAAGCTCAAGATGAACCCGATCAAGCATTTAATACTTTTTATTGGAAAAACATGGCCGAACGAGACGGCTCTGAGATAACATCTAAAAGCTCCACAATTGATTCGCAAAGAGAAACTGTCAAAAATGTTGTATCTTCAGAGCCATTTCTAAGCAGAAGCTTGCCTGTTTTTTCCACACCTGGTGGCACACGCTATACGCGTAATACATTTGCTCGCAGAAATTATCAGAGAGTTTTTAACCTTAAAACCACAAATCCGTTTGGAAGTGGCTCATCTTTTAAAGGTGGTGTCAACTTTGAGCCATCCAAAAAACTAGATTTTACCTACAATGCTCTTAGGCCAGCTGGGCCGGTTAATCAAACAGAAGACAGATACATTCCCGAGAACGTTCTTATTGGGTTCCCGGAGGAGTTTGTTAGATTAAAAGATGACAGCGATCCGCTTGCGAATCCTAATGCGAAAATTAAAAGATACATGAAAGTACAGCATGGCCGAAACTATGAAGATGGAATCGGTTATCAAAGCGTCAAGTCAACAATCGCATTTCCATTCAACTTGATTAGTTCTTCTGTTAACAGCGGCTATCAAAAATTAGTAAATGATTCCGTCAGTGGAAATATTATGATCACAAACGTTCACAATGACGTTTATGGCCCAGACATGGAAACTCCTATGCAGGGCCCATTTACAAATTATGCAGTTGGCGGACACCAATCTAGACATGTAGGTTTAAACTACAGCAGTTCTACGAGAGCACTAGATAATTATCGTACACGCCCAGAGGCATGGAAAATACTTTTAGGAACGTGTACGTTCAAATCTGGCGCCATAGGAATGGTTGGGCCCGACTATCCATGGCCTGAAGCGAATGATGAGGGAGAAACACCCTATCCTATGACTGCTTCTCAAAAAGCAATTTATTACCGTGGAATGACAGCTAAGCGCCCAGTTAACATCAGAAACATTCACCACACAACTGGTTCCCCTACTATTCTTGGCAACTACAATGAAAATTACGACTTTGTAAATACTGTTGGAGCATATGCTAACCCAAGAGCATTCGTTGATAACCAGCCTACATTGCCTTCAAATCTGTTTCAATCCACCACTACATCTTCGATGACAGCCAATACGTGGCTTGATACTTATAGACGTTCTGGAATTTTATCGATTGGAAGAACACCATTTGTAGCAGATTATTCTGTAGAGTATTTGAGAGGCAACATTGCTGGTGCTAATAAGAGTGTCATAAGAAGCAAATTCAATACTGCGGGAGGCCCTGAGACAAACACTCCAGCCTACGCTGATTTTAGATCTGATTCAATTTCCGCCTATAACTCTTGGAACAATAGAAACTTAAGTGTCATAAAGCCATCGCAAGGTCCAAGTGGATCGTGGGAATCCTTTAAGGGAAATTGGCAAACTGGATCTGTGCGCGTTAATGACATTTTAAATAAACCTTA
>MDTB01056421.1_pt1 | contig 22639 bp, 23 predicted proteins | sample 811161 | NCBI WGS metagenome assembly MDTB01 (sample SAMN05326650, study PRJNA326480) | marine metagenome | isolation source: seawater | place: Mediterranean Sea | collected 2009 | reverse complement strand
AGCGGAGAAATTTTATCAATTTTCAGAGAAAAAAATCAAGTTAAAGAGGTAGGAACAGGTCTTGAATGTGGAATTAGTATTAAAGATTTTATAGACTTTAAAGAAAAAGATGTAATCGAGTCTTATCTAGCTGAAGAGATAAAAAGATCAATATAAATGATGAGCAATCAATCTACACAAAGACCTTTTAGTCAACGACAACTTAGAGTTGGAGAATTAGTAAAACAGAACTTGGGAGAACTGTTTATTCGAAATGAGGCTAAAATTCCAACAATAAACTCCAAATTAATTACAGTTACCGAAGTTAGAATGACTCCAGATTTAAAAACAGCTAGAGTTTACGTAATTCCTCTAGGAGGTGTGGATACCAAAGAAACAGTTAGGATCTTGACTGAGTACTCGCATCTTGTTAGAAAAGCGCTAGCTAAAAGGCTAGATATTAAGTTTCTTCCTAAACTCACTTTTGTAGAAGATAACTCATTTGAATATGCTGAAAAGATTGAAAGAATAATTAAGAAAAATAGGGATAATGACAAAGAAAAAAAAAGATATAATTAAAAGTCTAGCCACTCACGACAAAGATGTTGGATCAACAGAGATCCAAATTGGTTTACTTACAGACAAGATTACAAAATTATCAGATCACTTTAAAAAATTTAAAAAAGACAAACACTCGACTTTAGGTTTGACTAAATCAGTAAATAAACGAAAAAAACTTCTTGCATATCTTAAAAAGAAAAATACTGATTCTTACATTAAAGTAATAAAACAACTAAACTTAAGGAAATAATGTTTAAAATAAATAAGGAAGAATTAGAAGTTAATGGTAAAAAACTAACTTTAGAAACAGGAAAAATTGCACGTCAAGCTGACGGCGCTATTATCGCAACTATTGGTGAAACTGTTGTTATTGCAACAGCTGTTGGTGCTAAAAAAGTTGCTGAAGGACAAGACTATTTTCCATTATCTGTAAACTATCAAGAAAAGTATTATTCTGCCGGTAAAATTCCTGGAGGATATTTTAAAAGAGAGGCAAGGCCAACAGAAGCAGAAACATTAATCTCTAGATTAATAGATAGGCCGATAAGACCTCTGTTCCCATCTGGTTTCATGAATGAAGTACAAGTTCTTCCTACTGTTTTGTCTTATGATAGTGAAAACCAACCAGACATTTTATCAATCATTGCCTCATCCGCGGCGTTAGCCATATCAGGGTTACCATTCTTAGGGCCAATAGCTGCAAGTAGAGTTGGATATAAAGATGGAAAGTATTTATTAAATCCTTCTGTAGATGAATTAAAAGAGTCAGAGCTAGATTTGGTTGTTGCAGGAACCAAAGATGCAGTTTTGATGGTTGAGTCGGAAACCTCAGGGTTAACTGAAAAAGTTATGTTAGATGCAGTAAAATTTGGACATGAAAAATTCGTACCAATAATTGAAGCAATTGAGAAATTAGCAAAAAAAACTGGAAAGCCAAAATGGGAAATTGAAGAAATAGATCATTCCGAAATTAAAAAGAAGATTGCCGGAAAATTTGAAAGTGGTTTAAGGAGCGCATTTAAAGAAATAGATAAGAAAAAAAGATCTACAGCTATTTCTGAAATAGAAAATCAATGTAAAGAAATGTTTGCAGAAGATGAAAATGTGACTGAAAATCAAGCAATGAATCAATTAAAATCTTTGGAAAAGGATATTGTCAGAACCGCAATCTTAAAAGAAAAGAAAAGAATTGACGGAAGAGGTTTAGGAGATGTCAGGCAAATAAAATGTGAAGTAGGTATTTTACCAAGAACCCACGGATCTGCCCTTTTTACAAGAGGAGAAACACAGGCTCTTGTTGTCACTACACTTGGAATGGCCGACGATGAACAAAGATTAGAAAGCCTTGAGGGTATGCAAAGATCAAACTTTATGCTGCACTATAATTTTCCTCCATTTTCAGTCGGAGAATGTGGAAGAATAGGCACTGGTAGAAGAGAAATTGGACATGGCAAACTTGCTTGGAGAGCCATAAACTCATCTTTACCAAAAAAAGAAAATTTTCCATATACATTAAGAGTAGTTTCAGAAATTACAGAGTCTAATGGATCCTCATCAATGGCAACGGTTTGTGGAACTTCATTATCATTAATGGATGCAGGAGTTCCTATAAAAGAACCTGTTGCAGGAATTGCGATGGGATTAATCAAAGAAGGTAATGATTTTTCAGTGTTATCTGACATTTTGGGAGATGAAGATCATCTAGGGGACATGGATTTTAAAGTAGCTGGTACAAAGAACGGCATAACTTCACTTCAAATGGATATTAAAATTACAGGTATTACATTTGAAATAATGGAAAAAGCTTTAGATCAAGCTAAAGCAGGTAGAGACCATATTTTAGGCGAAATGAATAAAGCTATAAAAATTTCAAGAAAAGAATTTTCAAAATACACACCAAAAATGGTAACAATTAAAGTTGATAAGAAAGATATAGCTACAGTAATCGGTAAAGGTGGAGCAACAATAAGAGAAATCGTTGAGACGTCAGGAGCTAAAGTTGATGTTAAAGATACTGGAGAAGTAATTGTTGCAGCTCCAGATGAAGCTTCAAGAAACAAAGCTTTAGATTTTATTAAAAATTTAATTGCAAAACCGGAAATGGGTAAAATTTATAAAGGTAAAGTTGTAAAAATTATGGAATTTGGAGCTTTCGTAAACTTTTTAGGGAAACAAGACGGCCTTGTGCATATTTCTGAACTAGCTGACAAACGTGTTGCAAAAGTTGGCGATGTTGTAAAAGAAGGCGACGAGGTATCAGTTAAAGTAGTTGGATTTGATAGAGGAAAAGTAAAGCTATCAATGAAACAAGCCTCTGCCTAAACCATATTTTTAGGATCTGGCATTCCTACTTTATTATATCCTGCATCCACATAATGAATTTCACCAGTCACACCAGATGCTAAATTACTTAGTAGGTATAATGCGGAATTACCAACATCATGAATATCTACATTTCTTTTTAAAAAGGAATGATCTTCATTCCATTTATATAAGAATTTTGCGTCTCCAATTGCAGAAGCAGCCAAAGTTTTGATAGGTCCTGCACTAATTGCGTTTACTCTAATTTTTTTTTTACCAAGATCTCTTGCTAGATATTTAACACTTGCCTCTAAGGCAGATTTACATACTCCCATGACATTGTAATTAGGTATTGCTTTAGTCGACTCGTATGTGAGTGTTAACAAACTCCCTCCTTTCTTTATTATCTTTGCCGCCTCTTTGGATACCTCAGTAAAAGAAAAACAAGAGATAAGCATACTTCTAAGAAAATTTTCCCTTGTAGTATTTAAATATTCCCCCGATAACTCGGATTTATCTGAAAAAGCAACTGCGTGGACTACAAAATCTATTTCACCCCATTTTGATTTAATATCTTGGAAAAGTTTAACAACCTCCTCCTTTTTTTCTACATCGCAGCTGAAAGTAACATTAGAATTTAATTTTTCTGCTAAAGGGACGACTCTTTTTTTTAAAGCATCGCCTAAGTAAGTAAATGCCAATTCTGCACCAGCCTCTGAAAGTTTTTGAGATATACCCCAAGCTATGGAGCGTTCGTTGGCAACACCCATTATTAGACCTTTTTTTCCTTTCATCAAACTCATCATTTTACCTTTTCAAAAACTAAAGTAGCATTAGTTCCACCAAAACCAAAACTATTAGACATTACTGAGTTTAGGCTTACATTTTTTTCAACCTTTGTAACAATTGGATATTTTTTTGCTTCATCATCCATATCAATAATATTAGCTGAAGCAGCTATAAAATTATTCTTCATCATAATTAAACTATAAACAGCTTCGTGAACTGAAGTGGCTCCAAGAGAATGACCCGCAAGAGATTTTGTTGAGCTTATTTTAGGCTTGTAGTCATTGAAAACCTCTCCTACTGCTTTTAACTCTGTTATATCTCCAACTGGTGTAGAAGTACCATGAGTATTTATGTAATCAATTTTATTTTTTGATGTATTCAGCGCCATTTTCATACATCTAACCGCTCCTTCACCAGAAGGAGCTACCATATCATAACCATCTGATGTAGCTCCATACCCTGTTAACTCTGCATATATTTTTGCACCTCTGGATTTTGCGTGCTCATATTCTTCTAAAACTAATACTCCACCACCACCTGAGATAACAAAACCATCTCGAGTTTTATCATAAGGTCTCGATGCTTTTTCAGGTGTATCATTATACTTTGAAGATAGAGCTGTCATAGCATCAAACATGGCCGTCATTGCAAAATGAACTTCATCACTTCCACCAGCAAAAATAATTTTTTGTTTTCCTAATTGAATTAATTCCATTGCATTTCCAATACAATGACCACTAGTCGCGCATGCTGAACTAATTGTATAATTAACACCTTTTATTTTAAAAGGAACTGCAAGAGTTGCCGAGGCAGTACTAGACATAGTTCGTGGAACTACGAAAGGCCCCATTCTTTTTGGACTTTTTTCTCGAGTTTTGTCTGCTGCTAATATTACATTTTCTATTGAGGGACCGCCTGATCCCATTATCATACCAGTTGATATGTTGCTTACATCTTTATCATCTAGCCCAGAGTCTTTTACTGCTTCATTCATTGAAATATAATTATATGCAGAACCAGGCCCCATAAATCTGATAAATTTTCTATCAACATGATCCTCTAATTTAATATTCGGTTTTCCGTGAACATGACTTTTTAAATTATACTCTTTATACTCTTCAGAAAATGTAATTCCTGATTTTGCATTAAGTAAAGACTTATAGACCTCATCTTGGTTATTCCCTAAACAAGATACTACTCCAATTCCAGTGACTACAACTCTTTTCATGATTTGAATAATCCCACTTTTAGATTTTCTGCAGTGTAAATTATTTTACCATCTGCACTTAAAATACCATTAGCCAATCCAACAGCAGTGCCTTCTTTTTTTAAAATTCTTTTCATATTAATTTCGTAAATTGCCATTTTAACATTTTTCAATACTTCACCTGTGAATTTTACAGAATTTACTCCTAAAGCTCTACCTTTTCCTGGTTCACCTATCCAGCCTAAATAAAATCCTACTAACTGCCACATAGCATCTAAACCAAGGCAACCTGGCATAACTGGGTCTTTTTTAAAATGACAATCAAAAAACCATAAGTTTTCCTTGATATCAAGCTCAGCTTTTATAAACCCTTTTTTGAATTCACCTGTGTCTTTTTTTATTTCTGTAATTCTATCAAACATCAACATTGGAGGTAGCGGCAGCTTAGCATTACCTTCGCCAAATAACTTTCCCTCTCCACACGAAATTAACTCATCGTAATTGTAACTATTTTTTTGCATGATTAGATCTGTTTTACTTGATTTAGCAAAAGTTTCATATACATTTGTATTTAGAATGATTATAAAGTAGATTAAAAAGTAATCTAAAACATGAAAAAAACCGATATTTTAAAAAAATTAAGATCTTCCAGGTTGAGACCGACTAAACAAAGAGTTGAAATAGCTAAATTTTTATTCGAAAGGGAAAAAACGTTTCATTTTACAGTAGACAGCTTAAACAAATTATTAACAAAAAAATTAGACTCTAAAATTGCATTAGCTACAATTTATAATACCGTTCACGCTTTCAAAGCAGCCGGACATTTAAGTGAAGTCGAAGTGAGAGGCAACAAAAGTTATTTCGATACAAATGTTTCAAATCACCATCACTTTTATGATAGCGAAACTGCAGAATTAATCGATATTGATGCAAACGATATAGTCATTCAAAAAATTCCAAAAGCACCAAATGGTAAAAAAATTAAGAACGTTGAGGTATTTATTAATTTGAAAAATTGACAGTTTGTCGCTTGTTTTTCACTTTAGAATAATTATAAACTAGACTTATGAGTGTAGATTACAAAAAAAGTAATAATGGTAAATGTCCAGTCATGCATGGTGGCGTTACTAAAGCAGGGGAGTCAAATACTGCTAGACTTTGGCCTAATAGTATAAATTTGGATATCCTACATCAACACGATACAAAAACGAATCCGCTTCCGGGATACGATTATAAAAAAGAAGTTAAAAAATTAAATTTTAAAGCTTTAAAAAAAGATTTATTAAAGTTGATGACGGACAGTCAAGAGTGGTGGCCAGCAGATCTTGGAACTTACAGTGGATTAATGGTGAGACTAACTTGGCATCAAGTCGGTACATATCGAGAATTCGATGGAAGACCAAATGTTGGATCACATAGATTCTCACCTCAAGATTCTTGGCCAGATAACACAAACTTGGATAAAGCAAGGCGACTTTTATGGCCAATTAAAAAAAAATACGGTAACAGATTAAGTTGGTCAGATTTAATGGTTTTAGCTGGTACAATGGCTTATGAACATGCTGGATTTAAAACTTTTGGTTTTTCATTTGGCAGAGAAGATATATGGGAACCTGAAAAAGATGTTTATTGGGGAAAAGAAACAGTTCCATTAGCAGTTAACAGATACGGAGACCCAGAAGATAGATCTTCACTAGAAGCACCTCTTGCAGCTTCTCATTTTCAATTAGTATATGTCAACCCACAAGGTGTTGAAGGAAAGCCTGATCCAATAAGAACTGCGATGGATGTTCGGGAAACTTTCGGAAGAATGGGAATGAACGATGTTGAGACTGCTGCCCTGACCGTTGGAGGTCACTCCATTGGAAGAGCACATGGTAATGGCAACCCAGAAAATTTAGGACCAGAACCTGCTGGGGCTGACATTCATGAACAAGGTTTTGGCTGGAACCAGAAAAATGGTACTGGAGTAAATCAAATTACCTCAGGTCTTGAAGGAGCATGGACAACAAATCCTGATAAGTGGGATCATCAATATTTAGACCTTTTACTTAATTACGAGTGGGAAAGTAAAAAAAGTCCTGCAGGCGCTTGGCAGTGGGAGCCAATTAATCTTGAAGAGGAAAAAAAACCAAGAGATTTGGGAGATCCAAATAAAAAAGCTAGATTAATGTTTACTGATGCAGATATGGCAATGGCAATGGATCCAGAGTACAGAAAAATTTCAGAGAGATTTTATAAAGATCCAAAATTTTTTGAGGACTCTTTTGCACGAGCATGGTTCAAGTTAACTCATAGAACAATGGGAAATAAAGAAAACTATATTGGACCTTGGGCTCCTAAAGAAGATTTATATTGGCAAGGTAACGTTCCAAAACCCAAAAAGAAATATAGTGTAGAGAAAGTAAAGAAAATGATTTCAAAGTCAAATTTAAATTCTAGTGATTTAATTACCACTGCTTGGGATAGTGCAAGAACATATAGAAGAACTGATAAAAGAGGTGGAGCTAATGGAGCAAGAATTCGTCTAGAACCAATGAGACAATGGGAGGCTAATGAGCCAAAAAAACTCACAAAAGTTTTAAAAGTTCTTGAAAGTATTGCTAAGAAAACTGGAGCAACAGTTGCAGATACAATAGTCTTAGCAGGAAATGTAGGCCTTGAGAAATCTATCAAAAAAGCCGGTTCTAAAGCAAAAGTCCCATTTGAACCTGGAAGAGGTGATGCTTCACAAGATCAAACTGAAATTAAGAGTTTTAAATGGTTAGAACCTCATCATGATGGTTTTAGAAACTATTTTAAAGCCGATTATTCAGTAATGCCCGAGGAACTCCTATTAGAGAGAGCTTCACTTATGGGATTAACTGCGCAAGAGATGACTTGTTTAGTAGGAGGCATGAGAGTATTAGGAACAAATCATTCAAATGCTAAAGACAAAGGTGTGATGACTGATAAAGTTGGAGCACTTACAAATGATTTTTTTATAAATTTAGTTGATATGAAATACACATGGAAACCAACTGGAAAGAATTCATATGATGTTGTTGACCGCAAAACTAACAGAGTTAAATTTACAGCCTCAAGAGCTGATTTAGTCCTAGGATCAAATTCAATTCTTAGATCCTACGCAGAAGTTTACGCACAGGACGACAATAAAGAAAAATTTATTAGAGATTTTATTAAAGTTTGGACAAAAATAATGAACGCAGATAGAGTAGACTTAAAGAAGTTGAATTAATATGGAAATCGTTAAAACACAAAACTTAGAGAAATTAAATCAAAACATAAAAGATGACTTTTTTAAAGTTCCAAATTTGAAATTTGATATTGAAAAATTAAAAGCTGATTTAAATATTGTATTAAAAAAAAAGAAATTCAGCACTCTAGGAATTAAAAATTTTGGAGCTATTTCTATAAATCAAGTCCCAGGTGATAAAAATTCCACTGAAGGTCACAATGTAAGAGGCAAGTACTGGACTATACCTGATGAAAAAGGCAATGAAGTAGTAAGGGACAAAGCTATTGACGAGTCAAAATATACAGAAATTGTTCCTGAGTTTAAAAATACTTATTTTGAGGAAGTTTATAATACTTTAAAAAAACACTTTAAGCTTGGAAGAGTAAGAATATTGTTAAAGGAACCTAGATCTACTCTTAGTTGGCATAGAGACCCAGAACCAAGACTTCATATCCCAATTATAACTAATAAAGGTTGCAGGATGGTTATTGAAGATGTTTGTAAGCATATGCCAGCTGATGGATCAGTAACTATTACAAACAACACTAAATATCATAATTTCTTTAATGGAGGTGAACAAGATAGGATACATCTTGTAGCGTGTGTTTTAGAAAATCCGTTTAAAAATGGCAGAGTTCAATAAAGGAATTTATCTTACTGTAAAAGATATTTATCAAAGTAATAAAGGATCTCTTTTACGAACTTTAATCTACACCATCGGACATTTTTTAATCGCCATTACAGTCTTAATGTTAATATCAAATGTTTCATTCAGAATTGCATTAACCGACGCAATTGTTGAACCTATCGCTAATGCAGTTTGGTATTTTGTGTTGGATAAAATCTGGACTTCAAAGTACAAAAAATAGCTTTACAACAAGCCCCATAAAGTATTTTTTTTAACCCATCCTTTAAATTTCTCGACCTGTACTTTGCACCATTCACCCTTGCACTTACGTACTTTACACAATCTACCTTTTTTAAGAATTACAGTAGGCTTAGAATAAATTGAGGGTTTACTGAAAACTAATTGTTCTTCGTTAATTGTTATAGCTGCCTTTTTTTTTTGATAATTGTGAAATATGAATCCAACCAGTATTATTTTCATGATCTCTTATTTTTCTAAAATTTTCAAATTTATCTATAATTAAAACAGGTAAAAATTTTTTTTTGTAAAATAGTTTGATAGGATATTCGAAAGACGGCCCTTGTCTAAGATTTACTTTTTCATTCCTCAAAGTTAAAAAGTATTCATTTGCAAAAACACTCTGAAATGTAAAATAAAAAATGAAAACAAAATAAACAATTTTTAACATTTGTTTTTACATTGATGATTGATAGATAATTTTATTTTTCTTAAACTCATTTTAATTGAGTCAAAAACCATCATTTGGTTATCTAAACCATTCTTAAATCCTATAATTGTTTTTAAAACTTCATTTGCTTGTAGTGTTCCCAAAATTCCTGCTACCGGAGAGAAAATCCCCCCTGACTCACAGTTTCTTTCCAAAGCTGGCTTATCTGGCATAAAACATCTGTAACAGGATACCTTTTTTTTAAAATTAAACTTGTATAAATGGCCGTCAAATTTGCTAATTGCTGCAGAGACGAGTATTTTTTTCATTTTTTTACATTCATCATTAACCAAGTATCTCGTCTCAAAGTTGTCTGTACCATCACAAATTATATCAAAATCTCTAATTATTGATTTAATATTCTTTGAAGTTATTTTCTTTTTAAATATTTTAATTCTAATTTTATTATTTATTCTATTAATACTATATTTAGCCTGTTCAACTTTGTACTTTCCTATGTCACTAGTATTAAATAATGTTTGTCTATTTAAGTTACTTATTTCAACTTTATCTGAATCTGCAATTCCTATCGTTCCTACCCCAGATGCTGCTAAATACGTTAAAAGTGGGCAACCCAAACCTCCAATACCGATTATTAATACTTTAGCGTTAAGTATTTTTTTTTGTCCAGCTACACCAACACTTTTAAGAATAATTTGTTTTTCAAACCTTTTAAAATCTTTCAATCCCAATTGCATATATTATTTCAATCCAGTAGATCCAAAGCCACCAGCACCTCTGTCTGTATCGTCTAGGTTATCTACTTCCTTAACTTTTGCTTTAACTATAGGGCATAATACCATTTGAGCGATACGCGTGCCCCTCTCAATAACAAAAATTTTATTGCTCAAGTTTATTAATATCACTTTTAATTCACCTCTATAATCTGCGTCTATTGTCCCAGGTGAGTTAAGGACTGATATCTGATTTTTAGCAGCCAATCCTGATCTTGATCTAATTTGTATTTCAAAATTTTTAGGTATAGACACTGATATTCCAGTTGGAATTATTGATGTTTTTCCTGGCTCTATTTTTATCTGTTTTTGAATATTAGCAGAGAGGTCCATTCCTGATGAACCATCAGTCTCGTATTTAGGTAGCTCGATGTTTTTTGATAATCTTTTAATTAAAACTTCTGTCATTAATTAATAGTTTATCCAGAACTATTTCTGCTATTACATTGGCTATAAAACTTTTTTTATTTTTTTTTATAACTTTTATTTTTCCTGAATTATCAATTATTGAAACTCTATTATAATCTGAATTAAATCCGCTATCTTTTTTGGATACATCATTTACAACTATAAGATCACAATTTTTTTGTCTTAACTTATAAAATGCATTTTTATTAAAATTTTCAGTTTCGGCTGCAAAAGCGATTACTAAGCTTGGCCTATGTTTATTGTTTTTACCTAGAAATTCAACAATATCCCTATTTCTCTCGAACTCAATTGATTTTAATTTTATATTATCTTTTTTAATTTTAGTCTTACTTCTTTTTATTGGCTTAAAGTCTGCTACTGCAGCTGCACATATTGCAATATCTACTGGCAAACATCTTTTTACCGCCTCAAACATCTCATTTGCTGTAATTATTTTTTTTGTTATTATATCTTTTCTAGAGGAAAGATGTGAGGGTCCCGTAATTAAAGTTGTCTTTATTCCTAATCTACTTAATGCTTCAGCTATTTCAAATCCCTGTTTACCACTTGACTCGTTTGAAATATACCTAACTGGATCTAAGTACTCCCTTGTTGGCCCAGCTGTCACTAAGGCTTTTAGATTTTTTCTCTTGATTATATTTTTTTTGTTAAAATATTTTTCAATAAAGGAATAAATTTGTCTAGGACTAGACATTTTACCATCACCATATTCTCCACAAGCCATCTCACCTTTTTCTGGTCCTATAAAAAGATAGCCATAATCCTTTAAAATTTTTACATTTTCTTGTGTTGCTTTGTGTATCCACATTCTTACATTCATAGCAGGAACTAATAAAATATCTTTATTTGATGCTAAAATTACCGTTGTCGCTAAATCCTCCGCTTTTCCAGCACTTAACTTTGTCATAAAGTTTGCAGTTGTAGGCAATACAATTATTAAGTCGGCCCATCTAGATAATGAAATATGATCTATTTCTACCTCAGAGTCCTTGTCAAAAATATTCTCAAAAGTCTTACTTTTTGTTAAAGTAGAAACAGATAGAGGAGTGACAAATTCTTTACCACTCTTGGTTAGTATAGTTTTAACTTCATTATTATTTTTTTTAAGCAATCTTATCAAATCCAAAGACTTATAGGCCGCAATACCACCACCAATGATTATAAGGATTCTTTTATTTTTAACAGTCATATGTAATTAAAATACTAATAGAAAGACAATTACAATACCAAAAAAACTAATAACTATATTATTTCTAAAGTTTTTAATCTTCATTTGTTCTAATTCCAAATTTTTATTTGTTCCAATACCTAAATTTAAATTTCCATCAGCCATTAACTTAAGAGCGTAATCAGCTCTATCCATTAACTCTGGAAGATCTGGTATTCTTTTTAGAATTTCAGATGAAGTATTGATTGCTGTATCTATCGTAGATTTTGGACTTTTTACATTTTTTAACCAAACTTCTAGAACGGGTCTAGACACCTCCCAAATATTTGTTTCGGGATACAATCTTCTTGCAACTCCTTCAACTACCACCATTGTTTTTTGTAACAAAAGAAGTGGAGGCTGAGTGGGCATATTAAACTTCTCTGTGATCTCAAATAATTGAGCCAATAGATTACCACCAGAAATGTCTTTGATAGATTGTCCAAATATAGGTTCTCCCACAGATCTTAAAGCCTGAGCAAATTCCTCTTTCGAGGCATCCTTAGGCACGAGACCAGCTTGAAAATGGACTTCAGCTACTTTGACGTAATCTCTTTTAATAAAACCATATAAAATCTCAGCTAAAAATTTTCTATTATTTTTATCTAAGCGTCCCATAATACCAAAGTCTACTGGGATTATATTTCCTTTCGAGTCTACAAATAAATTACCTTGATGCATATCACCATGAAAAAAACCATCTCTAACAGCTTGTGTTAAAAATAATTGTATTAAGTTTTCTGCTAGTTTCTTAAGATCTACTCCTAAATCATTAATTTTTTGTATTTCACGTATAGAAATACCATCAACTTTGTCCAAGGTTAATATTTTTTTAGTTGTATAATTCCAATAAATTTTTGGTACGATAAATCCTTTGTCATTTTTAGTATTTTCATAAAGTTCATTCGCTGCAGCAGCCTCAAATCTTAAATCCATTTCTATATTAGTTATTTCTCTCAACAGATGGACTACTTCAATTAATTTTAATCTCTTTGCTTTAGTAAGAGTGTTTTCCACTATATAAGCAAACAACATTAAAGCATCTAATTCTTCATTAAATAATTTTTCTATGTCAGGTCTTAATATTTTGATTGCAACTTGTTTTTCTTGTCCATCATTTATAATTTTAGCTAGATGCACTTGAGCTATAGATGCTGCAGCTATAGGCTCACTTAATTCCTGAATATCTTTAAAATAGTTCTCTCCGATTTCTTTTTTAATTATTTTCTTTGCATCGTGTAGATCAAAAGCAGGAACTTTGTCCTGTAATTTTTCAAGAGATTTTGCTAGTTCCTCTCCAATGATATCTGGCCTTGTAGCTAGAAACTGGCCTAATTTTATAAAAGTGGTTCCCATTCCCTGAAGGGCAGTACAAAGCTTTTCACCAGAGGATTTTTGATTATCTTGTAAATTTGAGTTTGCTCCAATCGAAATGAAATTAAAAAATAAATTTATAATTGTTGGTAATTGATGAATCTCGTTTATTGTGGCTACTGCTCCAGATGTTGAAAATTTTCTAGCTATTTGGAATAATTTGAAAACTCTTTTAAACATCTAAATTTTCCAACCGGAGTGAATTGCTGATATACCATTGGATACATTTCTATATTCTACGTTAGAAAAACCAGTATTTAAAATCAATTCAGCTAATTGTTCTTGATTATAAAAGTTCTCAATACTTTCAATCAAATATTTATAAGGTTTATCTGAGCCAACTATAAATTTACCAATTAGCGGTATAGTTTTTGAGTACTCCTTGTAAAGATAATTTAATAACTCATTATCAATTTTAGAAAACTCTAGGCACATAAAACGACCCCCTGGCTTTAATACCCTGAAAGCTTCTTTTAAAACTTTAGTTATATCTGAAACATTTCTTATACCGTAACTAATAGAGTAATAGTCGAAAGTGTTATCTTTAAATGGAATTTTTTCAGCTGCAGCGTTTATCCATTTTACATTTTCATACTTTTTCAGTTTTTTTTTCCCCTGATTCAACATTTGAGTATTAGGTTCAATACATGTGATTTGACCAGAATTTTTAGTTTGACCTAAAAAAAGTTTTGCAATATCTCCAGTTCCTGCAGCAACATCAATTAGTTTAGTTTCAGGTTGCGGATTCATCCAATCAATAAATTTCTCTTTCCAAGCTCTATGTATCCCAAGTGACATTATATCATTCATTAAATCATATTTTTTATAGACATCTGAAAATACAGAATTGACTAATTTAGATTTATCTTGAATATTACTTTTCATATTGAAATTATATGCCAGAATTACCAGAAGTTGAAGTTGTTAAAAGGTCTTTAAACAGAAAAATTCAAAATTTGACAATTAAGAAAGTAAAAATTTATGACTGTAATTTGAGGTATAAATTAAGTAAAAAAAAGTCATCGAGCCTTATAGGCCGAAAAATTTTAAAAATAGATAGAAAATCAAAATTTTTAATTTTTATAATGGATAAAAATGTCTATATGATTGTACATTTAGGAATGACAGGCAAATTTTTCTTTTTAGATAAATATAAAAAAAAATATAAGACAAGTTTTTACTATAATTTAAATAAACAAAAAGACCAAAACCACAATAGAATAATTTTCACTTTAGACAATAATCAGAAATTAATTTACAACGATGTAAGAAAATTTGGTTTTATTAAATTTTATAATAAGGAAACATTTAAAAAAAATATCCACCTTAAAAATCTAGGTCCAGAGCCTTTAAATTTAAGTTTTAGTTTTAATTATTTAAAGAAATATTTTTTTAAAAGAAAAAGAACAATAAAAGATATTTTAATGGACCAAAAATGCGTTTCAGGATTAGGAAATATTTATGTAAATGAGATTCTTTTTTCATGCGGAATAATACCGACAAGAAAAATTTATAATTTGAAAGATTATGAGATTAATAAAATTGTCAAAAATACAAAAAAAATTTTAAAGAATTCTATAAAAAAAGGTGGATCTACAATAAAGAATTTTTCTAGTGATGATGGAAAAAAAGGAGATTTTCAACAACACTTTAAGGTTTACGGAAGAAAAGGTATGAAGTGTTCTAATATAGATTGCAGGACGCTTATAAACAGGACTGTTATTTCAAATCGAGCATCATTTTTCTGCTCGTCTTGTCAAAAATAATAAAGTTGACCGCATTAGCTACTATATATATACAATCTTAAAAATGCCTAACACAAAATCTGCTATTAGAAGAGTTCGAAGAGTTAAAAAACAAACTCAAATCAATAGAATTAGAAAAAGTAAATACAAAAACGCAATCAAACAGATTGAAACGCTAATTAAAAACAAAGATAAGGAAAAAGCAAAAAAATATTTCCCCAAATTTCAATCAATTCTAATGCAGGTTGCCAAATCTGGTGTAATAAATAAAAAAACAGCAGCTAGAAAAGTATCTAGAATTTCAAAAAAAATTTGAATTAAAAAAAATTCGCTAAATTCTAAAGAGTTTTTATTTTTCTCTACATTTAGTTTTAGAAAACAAAATATAGTTTCATTTTAAAGTTGTAAAGTCATTACTATCTAGACGTTAATCTTACAACCAAACTTAATTTATTTTTAATTACAACCTGTACATAGTTGCAATCAATTTTAAAAGAGAGTTTAACAGAATCTCTTAATAAATAATTACATGGACAAAAATATTCAAAAAAATAATGTTTATATTTCTGAAGAAGAGAAAACTTTGAATTGGGAAGAAATTCAAAACTCATTTAAAAAAACTTTTGGAAATGAAATTTACAATAGTTGGCTTCAGAAAATATCTTTAGTAAAAGAATTTAACGATTATCTAATATTAGGCGTACCAACAAGGTTTTTTAGAGATTGGATTGTATCAAGGTACTTAGATAAAATTTTGGAACAAGTTAAAGGTTTTAAATTAAGCTTAACAAGAATAGAATTTAAAATAATTGAAGAAAACAAACAAAACCAAGAATTAATCAAAATAAACGAATTGAGTAAAGTTACTGAAATAAAAGACTCGATTCTTAATTACAATAGATTAAATCCTAACCTTAATTTTAGTAGTTTTATAAGGGGTAATAGTAATGATATTGCATTATCTTACTCAAAAAAAGTTTGTGAGCAGCTATCACGATATAATCCACTTTACATCTGTGGCGGTGTGGGATTAGGGAAAACCCATCTACTTAATGCCATTGGCCTAGAGTTACAACAAGATAACAATGTTATGTATATATCGGCAGAAAGATTTATGTATCATTTCATCAAATCGATTAAAAAAAATGACATGGTAAATTTTAAAGATTTTTTCAGAAAATCCTCAGTTTTTATTATTGATGATATACAGTTCATAGGCGGCAAAGAGAGTCTTCAAGAGGAATTTTTTCATACTTTTAATAGTTTAATGGATAAAGGGTCCCAAATTATTATTTCGTCAGATAGGAGTCCTATGAAATTAGTAAAAGTTCAAGAAAGAATTAAATCTCGTTTAGCTGGCGGCCTAGTAGTTGATATAGATCCCCCCGATTTTGAATTAAAGATAATGATTATAAAAAAAAAGATAGAGGAAATGCAAAATCAATTTAAAGAAAACATAGATTTAAGCGAGGAAGTTATAAATTATATCGCTAGTGAGAGCAAAACAAACATTCGTGAATTAATTGGAGTGTTGAATAGAGTTGTTGCTTTTAGCAGAGTTCATAATAAAAAGTTAAATGTAACTGATTGTAAAAATATTTTAAAGGATGTTTTTAATCAAATTAGAGTCATTACTGTCGACAAAATACAAAATGTTGTATCAAATTTTTTTAACATTGCCTTGAGCGATATGTTATCGCAAAGGCGCTCTCGACCTCTCGCTAGACCAAGACAGATTGCAATGTACTTAGCAAAGAAAATGACCTCACGATCTCTTCCAGAGATTGGAAGAAGATTTGCCAACCGTGACCACACAACGGTCATACATGCTGTTAAAACTATTACCCGATTATCTGAACAAGACGAAGAAATGAAAAAAAATATAAATCAAATTAAAAATCTTCTGCTTGAGCAATAAAGATGCAGTTTTCAATTAAAAGAGATATTTTACTTAAATCTTTAAATTTCGTTCAGGGTGTTGTTGAAAAAAAAAATACACTACCAATTTTATCGAATGTGCTTTTGTATCTTAAAGACAAAAAGTTAGAGATAGTAGCAACAGATCTCGATATTATATTTTATGATGAAATTGATCAAGTAAATGTCATTAAAGAGGGAAGTACAACCACTTCAGCTGCAGTTTTGTTTGATATTTTAAGAAAAATATCCTCAGGCTCAGATATAAATTTTGATTTAAAATCTAAAAATAAATTAAGTTTAAAAAGTGATAATTCAGACTTTAATTTACTATGTTTGCCAACAGATAATTTCCCATCATTCGAGGACAATTTTGATGTACAAGAAATTCCCTTGGAAAATAAGAGATTTACAAAATTGCTAAATAAAACAAAAATAGCGATATCAAATGATGATACCAGACATTATTTAAACGGAGTTTTTTTACATCTTACCGAACAGCAAGATAAGACTTACCTGACTGGAGTTGCAACTGACAGCCATAGACTTTCGTCTAGTAGTTTAGAAATTGATAATACTAATGACTTTTCATCAGTAATTATACCAAGAAAAACAGTTTTTCAATTAATCTCGTTACTTACAGAAAATTCAGACAATTTGACTATGCAAATAAGAGAAAATCAAATTAAATTTAAAATAGGAAATATTAAATTAATTTCAAAAGTTATAGATGGAAAGTTCCCAGATTACAAAAAAGTTGTTCCTTTAAAAAATGATAAGATTCTAGTAGTTCCATCAAAAGACTTTATTAGCTCTATTGAAAGAGTTACAAGTGTCTCTATTGACAGGAGAGAAGGTGTAAAATTACTTTTGAATAAAGACAATGTTCAATTATCGGTGAATAGCGCAAATTCAGGTGAGGGTAATGAAAAAATAAAAGCAAATTTTAATTCTGAAAACCTAAATATTAGTTTTAACTCAAAATATTTGATTGATATTGCGAATGAACTAGAGGATAAAAATCTGAAGATGAATCTTAAAGATTCGGTTTCTCCTGTATTGATCGAAGATTCATCAGACAAAAATAGTTATTACGTAATAATGCCAATGAAAATCTAAATTGCACTTATTTAGAAATTAAAAATTTTTTTCGTTTAAAAACGTTGGTATAGAACGGTTTTAGGTCAGAGCCAGATAGAGACGTTTTATATTGTTATTAAAAAATGGTACTATTTGGTGTTCAAAATAAAATCATGTCAAAAAATTCTAAAGTAAATAAACAAGATTACGGCGCAGACTCAATAAAAGTTTTAAAAGGTTTAGACGCTGTAAGAAAAAGACCAGGGATGTATATTGGAGATACAGATGATGGATCTGGTTTGCATCACATGGTTTTTGAGGTCGTTGATAATTCTATCGATGAAGCGCTAGCAGGATACTGTAAAAATATTTCAGTAAAAATTAACTCAGATAATACTATAACAGTTGAGGACGATGGAAGGGGCATCCCTGTTGATATGCATAAAGGAGAAAAAATGTCCGCAGCGGAGGTTATAATGACCCAACTACATGCAGGAGGAAAATTTGACCACGACTCATATAAAGTTTCTGGTGGTTTACATGGAGTCGGAGTTTCAGTAGTCAATGCTTTATCAGAAAAATTATCACTCAATATTTATAGAGATGGCACGGAATATGAAATTAATTTCAAAGACGGGAATTCTCTCAAGCCATTAAGAAAAATTGGTAAAACTAAAAAAAAAGGAACAAAAATTAACTTTTTGCCTTCAAAAAATATTTTTTCCTCGATTAAGTTCAGTCCATCAATTTTAGAGAAAAGAATTAGGGAACTTGCTTTTTTAAACAAAGGCATCTCAATTTCTTTACTAGATAATACATCAAAAAAAATAAAAGAATATGTCCATAAATATGACGGTGGTATTACTGAGTTTGTAAAATTTGTAAATAAAAAGAAACCAATACTAGTAAATAAGAATGAGAAAGAAGTTTTCAAAAAGCCGATTTATGTAACTTCTACCAAAAATAACGTAGTTGTTGAATGTTCTTTTGAATGGAACGCTGGATATTCAGAGGAAGTTCTGCCTTTTACAAATAATATTTCACAAAAGGATGGAGGAACGCACCTCTTAGGTTTTAGAAGCGCTCTAACTAGAGTGATAAATAAATATTCATCAGATAGAGCCAACAAAAGAAATAAGATAACTCTCTCAGGTGAGGATATTAAGGAGGGCCTAACAGCTGTTTTGTCAATAAAAATGCCTGATCCTAAATTTTCATCTCAAACAAAAGACAAACTTGTATCATCAGAAATTAGAAATATTGTTGAGCATATTATAAGTGAAAAAGTTTCGACATGGTTTGACCAAAATCCGTCGATTGCAAAAACTGTAATTGAAAAAATAACACAAGCAGCGATGGCTAGAGAGGTTGCTAGAAAAGCTAGAGACAGTGTTAGAAGAAAAGGAACTTTTGAGCTTTCAGGTCTTCCAGGAAAATTAGCAGACTGTCAAATTCAAAAAAGGGAAGGAACAGAATTATTTATTGTAGAGGGAGATTCTGCTGGCGGTTCAGCAAAACAAGGAAGAGTAAGAGAATTTCAAGCAGTACTTCCGCTTAGAGGAAAAATTTTGAATACTTATGTAAATGGAAAAAAAAATGGAGAAGATCAATCTACTAAAGCTCTTTCTAAGATGATGTCTTCCAGTGAAATCGTAACCTTGATTAATGCTTTAGGCACTGGATCAAAAGATTTTAATTTAGAAAACTTAAGATATGAAAAAATCGTTATTATGACAGATGCTGATGTAGATGGTTCACATATAAGAACTTTATTGCTGACTTTTTTTAATAATTATCCTTTCAATCAACTTATTGAAAAGGGTCATATTTATTTAGCACAACCTCCACTATTTAAAGTAACAAAATCAAATAAAAGTATTTATATTAAAAACGAGAAAGCTTTAGAAGATTACATTTTGAGATCTGCTAAAATAGATAAAAAGATCAAAAAAGGAAGTAATGAATTTAATCGATTTATCCAAGAGCAAAAAGAAAAGCTCTCTATTCAAAGATTCAAAGGATTAGGTGAAATGAATCCGGAGGAGTTATGGGAAACCACATTAAACCCAGATAATAGAACAATGTTAAGAGTGCAGTATACTAAAGGAACTAAGGATAAATCAAAAGAAGATCAAAAAATGATTGAAGTTCTAATGGGCGACGAAGTTGCTCCCAGGAAAGATTTTATTACAAATAATGCTCTAGAAGTTGTTAACTTAGATATTTAAAAAAAATGAATTTCTCAACTCTTTTTCGTACAAAAGAGAATTTAAGTTTAGACAAAAATACATTAACAATTCTAAGATACATAGCCATAATTGGCCAGATTTTAGCTATTAGTATAGTTTTTTATTATTTAAATTTATCGTTACCAATCATAGAAAGCTATTTAATCATTTCTTTGGGTTTAGCCACAAATTTGTATCTTCAATTTGGAATAAAAATCAATCAACTAAAAGATTTTTATGCAGCTCCTTTTCTCTTAATCGATCTTTTGCAATTAAGCGCTCTACTTTATTTGACAGGGGGAATTTTTAATCCTTTTTCTTTTCTATTAGTGATACCAGCTATTGTGTCATCTACATTTCTAAGTATGGGTACAACAATTATTTTAGGTTTAATAACATCATTACTTTTATTAACTATATCAATTTTTCACTTACCTTTGCCAGGAGAGGATATGAATTTATTACATTTTCCAAATTTTTATAAAACTGGAATAATTATTTCTGTATTGATCGGTTTAATCTTTTTAAGCTATTTCGGCATTCGATTCTCTGGTGAAAAAAAGAAAACTGAGGAAGCTTTTAAAAAACTTCAAGAAGTCATTTATAAAGAGTATGAATTAGAGTCCTTGGGGGGGCAAGCAGCTGCTGCGGCTCATTCTCTAGGAACACCTCTAGCTACAATAAGTGTGGTAGCTAAAGAATTAAAAAAAGAAATTGGAGATAACAACGAGCTATCTAAAGATATTGACTTATTAATTAGTCAATCTAAAAGGTGTAGAGAAATTCTAAAAAGAATTTCAAAAAAACAGATAGAAGAGGACAAATTTTTTAGTTCGACAAAACTAGAAGATTTACTTGAAGAAATCATAAATTCTTTTAAAGAAACTTCCTCTAAAGAAATTATTTTAGTATCTGAAAATGATAAAAACAAAATTGAGATCCAAAGGTCAGCGGAAATGATCTATGGATTGAGAAATTTTATAGGCAATGCAATTAAATTTTCAAAAAGTAAAGTTAATATTTTTTTGATGAGTGATGATAAAGAGATTAGGATAATTGTAAATGATGACGGGCCAGGATTTCCAAAAGACATTATTTCTAAATTGGGGGAACCATATATTAAATCAAGATCATTAGAAATAAATTCAAACTCAGGTTTAGGCCTTGGAACTTTTTTAGGTAAAACTTTGTTAGAAAGACAAAATGCTAAATTGTTATTCAAAGAAGATAAAAATTTAGGTGGTGCTTCAGTAGTTATTAGCTGGTCTCCTAAAAATATTTTACTATAGAGCAAAATTATTTTGGTTCTTGTTGCGTCAAACAATGAATTGCTCCAAATCCCCAAATTAATTCGGAACAATCTATTGGAATAATTTTTCTATTATTAAATTCTTTTTTAAAAATTTTAATTACTATTTTATCTTTAGGATCGTTGAAAGTTGGCAATAAAACAAATTTATTAAATATATAAAAGTTTAGATATGATGCAGGGACTCTTACTTTTTCTATATAAATTGGTCTAGGCATAGGAATTTTAATAATTTTTATTTGAGAGGAACCAATTTTGATTTTTTTTAAAATTTTAAAGTTTTCATCTAGATTTTTGAAATTTTTATCTTTTTTATTATTTTCGTAAGCGAGAAAAACTTTATTAGATTTTACAAATCTAGCAATATCGTCAACGTGACCATGAGTATCGTCTCCCGCAATTCCTTTATTTAGCCAAACAACCTTTTTAGCTCCAAAAAACTTTTTGAAGATGAGATTATAATCTTTTCTTTTTAAGAAAGAATTTCTTTGTTGAATTTTACTTAATAAACATTCTTTTGTTGTGAGTAGTAAACCTTTTCCATTAACATCGATCGCTCCACCCTCAAGGACTATCGATTTTTTATTAAATTTAGGATTGACTACAGTTCCTTTGTAATGATCTTTTATTCTCAAGTTCACTCTATTATCTGCTCTATAATTTTTATATTTAGCCCAACCATTAAACTGCCAATTTAACAAAATATTTTGATTTTTTTTATCTTTAATAAATATTGGCCCTATATCTCGCATCCATACTCTATCTGTTTCACAAATTATAAATTTTACATTTCGTACTTTTGCATTGTTTTTCCTAAGCAATTTTTTAATAATATTTTTAGATTTGTAGTTATTAATTATAAGATTTACCTTTTGAGATTTAGTGATTTTTGAAATTATTTCAGCAAATATCTCAGGAATATTATTAAACTTGCCTGGCCAATCATTTTTATTATAAGGCCATCCCATCAATGTAGATCGTTGTCTTTCCCATTCAGCTGGCATCCTAAAAAGAGATTTTGTTATTCTAGGCATCTCTTGGATTTTTAAGTAGTCCTTTATAATAGTCTATTCTTCTATCTCTAAAAAAAGGCCAATGTTGTCTAGAGGTTTCTACTTTTTTGAAATCAATTTCACAAATTAAAATGTTTTCTTTTAAACTGGCCTTTTTAACAACATTTCCACTT
>MDTB01232765.1_pt1 | contig 22643 bp, 22 predicted proteins | sample 811161 | NCBI WGS metagenome assembly MDTB01 (sample SAMN05326650, study PRJNA326480) | marine metagenome | isolation source: seawater | place: Mediterranean Sea | collected 2009 | reverse complement strand
TTTTATCCACTCTACAAATATCCTTTATTTAAAAAAATGAAACTTGGAAATGCAACTTGTCCCAAAACAGAGTTATTTTATAAAAATATGATAAGTTTTCCGTTTCATGTTTGGTTAAGTGAAAAACAAATAAATTATATGATTTTAGCAGTTAAAAAATGTATTGATGAATTAAAAAATGATTAATTTTAATATATACTTTAACAGATATTTATAACATTTATGGAAAATTATTTTAAAAATAAAGAAATAACCATCGAAGTTACTAATAGATGTGGAGCCAAGTGTATTATGTGTCCTAGAGAATTGTTAACTCAAAAATTAGACGTTATGAAAAATGATTTATTTTTTAAGTTAGTTGAGGAAGCAAATGAAATTGGAATTGAGGTTATTGATTTATGCGGTTATGGAGATGTATTTTTAGACAGAGATCTTTTTACAAAAATTAAATATGCGAAGAAGATTAATTCTAATTTCAAAGTTTACATAAGTACTACTGGAAATGTAATGAGAGAAAAGTATTTTGAAGAAATTTTAGAAAATGTGGACATACTAAAATTTTCAATATACGGAAATACAAAAAAAACCTATGAAAAAGTTATGGGTGGAATAAAATTTCAAAAATCTATAAGAAATATTTTAAAATTCTTAAATTTCGACAAAGATTCAAAAGTTTACACTATGGGTAATTTTATATTAATGCCTGAAGTAAAACATGAAATGCAAAGATGGATAAACTTCTGGGAATCTAAACTATCAGAGGTGTATGTTTGGAAGCCACACAATTATACTTATGGAAGGAATTATAGAGATATAAGTGGAAAAAAACAAAAAACCTGTGGAAGACCTTTGGAGGGGCCTCTTAATGTTGCTGTAGATGGCAAAGCACACGTATGTTGTTTTGATTTTAACAAAGAAATTATAGTTGGAGATTTAAATACTCAGACAATAATGCAAACACTTAATAACAAAGAAATGAAAAATATCCAAAAAAAACACAGAGATAACAATTTTAAAGGCACACTATGTGAAAATTGTGATCAAACTGTAAAGGATGATTCTGTTTTGGTATACAAATCTAACCCAAATAGAGTTGTTGGCATGAGTAATAGTTCATTATACGTTTTTAATGAGTAAAGAAAAGTTTAAGATTATATCATGTATCAAATTAGTATAATTTAATTATAAGTACGAATATAAATTAAAAAACTCACATTTATTTAGGGATTAAATGAAAAAAAATACTAGTTATTTTAAAAAAAGAGCTAAAGAATTCATAGTTGAAAACAAAAAAAGTTTTGCATCTTTACCTAGAAACGCATTAGTCGAAGATACTAATGCCTCTAACTCAGGATTAGAGGAAGTCGGTCTTTATTCTACTGGTGAGCCGTTTATGTCTAAAAATATTTAAAAATTTTTATCTATGAAAGTAAAAAATAATCAAATTTTTTATAAACGTAAAGATTTTCAGAAATTGTCTAAAGAGCAGTTAAAGCAATTTTTTAATATTTTTTATTTAGTATATAAGAAAAATTATAAAAATATAACTAAAAGATATTTGTATATTGTAGCACACAAGCCGATTCAAATCATAAGTGATGCGATTTTCTTTCATAAAAAAATTTCATTTGAAAATAATAAAATAAAATTTTTAAAAATAGGTAAATCCTCAATTGATTTAGACGAATGTGCAAATAATGATTTAGTTCTAAAAAATATTAATTTTTTAAAATCAGTAAACTTATCAAGAACAAAATTGAAATACAAAATTAGAAATTTTAATATTATTGAAAAAAAGCCAAAATTAAAAATAAGTTTCTTTACAAGAATAATTGAATTTTTTTTTAAAAAAAATAAAATAATTTTATTAGACATAATTAAGCTAAAATTTTATTTAGCTTTAATTAAAAAAGGATATTTACCAACATTTATTGATAAATCACAGTTTTTTAAAAATGTAGAAACTTCTTATAATGAAATTTATAGAAAAAAATTATTCTTAACTGCAAAAAAAATTTTTTTAAAAAATAAAAAAAATTTTGATAAATTGAGTTTAAAAGAAATAAATATTTTTTTTTTATTACTCCCTATAAATATAATTGAAAATTTTAATGATTTAAGAGTATATAATCCTAAAAATCTATTTCAAAAAATTCATAAAGTTTTAATTTCACAAACAGGTAATAATGATGAATTCAATTTTTGGATAGCTAATCAAGTGTGTAATAAAAAAGTAAAATTTGAAATTTTCCAGCATGGAGCTGGTTATAATTTTCTTGATTATGATCCATTGCATGAAAAAGAATTAATTATGTCCGATAAATTTTATACTTGGACAAAAACTAAAAACAAAAAGCAGAAACAAATACCTGTATTTAAAATAATTAATCTTAGAAAAAATAGAAACCATGATATTCTTTTAATTAATTCAGATTGGCCTTATTTTTATAAGGTTGCAAGCGGACCTTTTGCAAATTTAAGAGATCATAATAGAAATGAGCAAATTAAATTTATAAATAGAATTTCATTTACGAATAATATATTAGTAAAACAGCCTCCAGTATTGTACTCAGGATATCTAGAATTATATAAAAGAGAAAAATTAGATAGGTTATTAACAAACGAAAATATTTATAATCTTATTTCAAGGTCAAAAATTTGTGTATGTTCCTACTTGGGTACACCATTTTTTGAATTAATGGCGAATGACATTCCTTTTGTATTGTTTTCTGCAAAAAATGCAAATGTCTACGGTTATGAAGTTAAAAAACATATGTTAAAATTAAATAAATTTGGCTTTTATCATTATAATTCGCAATCAGCAGCGAATTTTTTAAATAATAATTCTAATTCAGAAATTCTTGATCTATGGAATAATAAAGAATTTTCGGATTTTAGAAAAAAATTTAGAGAAAATTATTGTAAAAAAAATGAAAATAATCAATTTTTCTAGAATAAATAATATTTTTTAAAAATTATTACATTCTTCTTTAAATGAATTTAAACGATTTATGTTTTTAAATAAAGGGATATCAGGTGCAGAAATAAGTTTAATAAAAAAAAAAGATAAATTTATTGTAAGAAAAAAAGCAAATAAAATAGAAGTTTCATCAAGATTAAAAAATCAATATTCAAAAATTCTTTATTTTAAATGCAATTATATTGGAAAGCCTAAAATTTTAAATTCTGGTTATAGAAATCAATTATTTTATTATGATATGAATTATATAAATGGACAGACTTTAGAAAATTTTATTATTAAAAAACCATTATCTGTTTCTTTAAATATTTTTAAAAAATTAATTTTTTTCATAGAAGCAAACAGAAAAAAAAAATATTTTGTAAATGATACTAGTAAAAAAATTAATTTAAAAATAGATGAGCTAGAAAAAAAAATTATTAAAAAAAAAAAAATAAATATTTTAAAAAAAAAAATCGAATTTCTAAAAAAAACAAATTGGAAATACTTTCCAATAAGTGAAAATCATGGTGATTTAAGTTTAGAAAATATTCTAATTGATGGAAAATATAAAATTAATTTTATAGATATGAATAAAAACTTTGTCGATAGTTATTTACTTGATATTAGCAAGTTAATTTTTGACTTTAATTGTGATTGGTCAGTACAAAAAAACCAGATCAAGTCTATTAAAACAATAAACTATAGATTAAAGTATGATTATATAAAAAATTATGTATTAGAGAATTTTAAATTTATGTTAACCAAAAAGGAGCAATATTTTATTAAAAGGCTTTTGATACTAGATATTTTGAGAATTTTACCCTACATTAAAAGCAATTACTTAGAAAAAAAATTAATTAATAAATTAAAAAATATAAATATATAATTTATGAGTACTTTAATTGTTCCATGTGCAGGTGAATCTTCAAGATACCCAGATGGTAAACCCAAATGGCTGTATACTCATCCAAATGGAAAATTAATAATTCAAATGTCAGTTGAAAATTTAATTGATAAACTTAAAATTAAAACAATTATTTTTACAATTAATAAAAAAACTGAAAAAAAATATTTTGCTACAAAAATATTAAAAAAAATTTTTGATAAGAAATATAACTTAAATTTTTTTATACTAAACAAACAAACAAAATCTGCTAGTGAAACAATTGCACTAACAATTAAAAAATTAAATGTTAAAGATTACTTTTTTGTCAAAGATTCTGATGGTTTTATTGATTTCTATAAAAGTAAAAAATTCAAATCTTGTATGATTGCTGGTGTTGATGTGAAAAAAATTACAGAGCCAAGATTCTTAGGTAACAAAAGCTTTGTGCAAATAAACAAAAAAAATCATATAGTTGATATTGTTGAAAAAGAGATAATTTCAAATATATTTTGTGCAGGTCTTTATGGTTTTAACTCTGCCAGTCTTTTTTTAAAATATTATAAAAGGTGTCTCAATTTAAATAAAACTTTGAAAGGAGAAATATATATTAGTCATGTAGCATCTCAGATGATTTATGATAATGAAATTTTTCAGTTACAGAAAATAGATAATTACGAAGATTATGGAACCTATCAAGATTTTTTAGATGTCAGAAAAAATTTGAGAACTTTCTTTGTTGATATAGACGGAGTTGTTTTTTACAACAAAGGAGAGTATTCAAATCCATCTTGGAAAGATAAGGATATTCCAATAATAAAAAATTTAAAAAGTTTATTGGCACTACAAAATGAAGGAAATAAGTTAATTTTTTGTACCTCACGAAAACAAAAATATCTTGGAAAAACTATTAAAAGTTTAAAAAGCCATGGTTTTAAACAAGTTCAGGTTATAAATAATTTATTTCATTCCGAGAGAATTATTATAAACGATTATGCTGAGAGTAATCCATTTCCATCATGCACATCAATTAATATTCCAAGAAATGACGAAAATTTAAATACTATATTGGAGAATTTAAAGAAATGAAACACGATCCATTAAGATATGTTTATTTAGAAACTACAAATTATTGTAATCTTAAATGTACTTTTTGTAATAGAGAAGAGGTTGTTGATAAACTAATTCACATGCCCTTGGAAAAGTGGGATAGAGTTTTAGATAAGTTAAAAGATCATCCGATCGAGGAGGCAAAATTGATGGGTTTAGGGGAGCCATTTATGCATCCTAAATTTAGTAAAATTTGTAAAATGTTTAAAGATTATTTTCCTGACTCAAGACTAATAGTTGCAACTAATGCACAATATAAATTGAACGATAATTTTAAAGAAAGTTTGAATTACATAGATTTACTCTATATTTCTATCGATGGGTATAAAGATAGCTACGAAAAATATAGACCTCCAGCAAAATGGAAAAAATTAATAAATTTTTTGACCAACTTAAAGGCTGTTGATAGAAAAAATTGTAAGATTACATGCAATTATGTTGTTAATAAAGAGAATATCATTGATATTAAAAAAATTGAAGAGTTGTGTGAAGAATATAATTTAGAGGAATTAAGATTAAACATTGCCCAGGACTGGTCTGAGGGAAGTAAATTAGATCATAATATTGAAGTTTCTGGGTATTCAAAAGATCAAATTAAATATTTAAAAGAAAACTTTCAGACAAATATTAAAGGTAAAGCTCCGTGGAATTATAGTGATTGTTTTTGGGTTAAAGATGGACTTTATATGACAGCTTCAGGTGATGTTAAAGTTTGTTGTTTGAATACTGATACGAAATCTATAGGAAATATTTTCAGAGATGAACTTAAATTTATTTTAAACTCAGAGAAAATTAATCAAATTAGAGAAGGTTGTATTAATAATGAACCAACTGAACATTGTAAAAATTGTTCTTATAAAGAATTGTCACCTTTATTAAATGAGATTTTGAATTGATAAATAGAATTTTTGATATTTCATTTGATAGAAAATTTAAAAAAAAATTAAATAATCGCATTAATGATATACTTAAAATTGGTTTTTTAAGCAATGATAAATATGTAGATCTCTTAGAAAAAAAATTTTCAAAATTTCAAGGATCCAGATATTGTCTAACAACAACAAATGGAACGAGCGCACTTGAGATTGTTTTAAGATCAATTAATGTTAAAAATAAAGTTGTCTTACTTAGTACCAACACATTCATTGGAACAGCACTGTCTGTTGAAAATGCAGGTGGAATACCAGTTCCAATAGATATAGATAATAGTTATCAAGGCATGTGCCCTGATATGCTTCAAAAAGCTATCAAAAAATACAAAAAAAAAGTTGGTGCCGTTATAGTAGTTCATATTGCTGGTTTAATTTCACCTAAAATAAAACAAATAGTAAAAATTTCTAAAAGTAATAATTTACCTTTAGTAGAGGATTGTGCACAGGCTCACTTTTCAACTTTTAATAATAAGAAAGCAGGCAGTTTTGGAATTGCAGGAACATTTAGTTTTTATACCACAAAGTGTGTTACATCTGGTGAAGGTGGTTGTGTGGTAACTAATTATAAAAGAACTTATGAAAAAATAAAAAGATTACGTCAATTTGGAGTTTTAAAAAAAGATAAGGATAATCATGAGTTATTTGGATCTAACTTTAAACTAAGTGAAATTCAAGCTGCTTTTTTACTAACTGATCTTGAAAGATCCAAAATAAGAGTTACAAAAAGAAATTTAATTGCAAAGTGTTACCAAAAAAATTTTAAAAATTCTGAATGGCTAGCTTTAAAACCTGATAATGGCACTACTTCTTATTATAAACAAATTATAATTGGTCCAGTAAAGAGAAATATACTTAAAAAATACCTTAACAAATATAAAATTCAACTTACTGGTGGGGTTTATAATATTCCAATACATAAACAAAAACGATATAAAAAAAAGTTTATTCAATCTGAGTTCCCTAATGCAAATTTTTTCTGTGACTATCATTTCTGTCCTCCATGTTTCCCAGAAATAAATTTTAAACAGGTCGACTATATATCAAAAAAAATTTTAAAATTTAAATCTTAATTTTTTCTTTTAAAATATTTCGTATATAATTAATTGCCAACTTGCTTTATATATCACCTTAGTTATCATAATAATCATTATTTAAAAAATGTTATTAATCAAAAAAAAAATAAATAAAATTGAATTTCATCAAAAACAAATATCGATAGATATAAATGAATTAAATAAAAAACTAAAACTTCAACAAGCAAATTCCCTTGAAGAGAGAGAAATAATAAAGTCATTTATAAAAGGTATTATTAGATACTCAAAACCTTGTAAAAAAATATTACAAATATTAATAAAGCAAAAAATTTTTAATAAATGTTTGAATAATAATATTAATTATATTTCTATTCCTTATCCAATGTTACATTTAAAAAAAGATTTTTTAGAAGCTGGTGGTTTTCATAATGATCAAATAGGATCATCACAAATGTATACTTGCTGGATACCAATAACAAAATATAAATACCCAGCACTTTCACGATCTATAATAAAAAGTAAAAATTTAAATTTTTTAAATATAATTCTAAAAAAATTAAATTTATTAAAAATTTTTAAAATAAACATTTTTGTTAAATTTGGAGAAGCATATCTTTGGGATGCAAAAATTTTTCATAGAGGAAATTTAAATGTTTCAAATAAAATATCATCTGCATTCCAGTTTAAGGTTACCCAAAGTCCTTTTTTCTTAGAAAAATCATTTAAAATTGGTAGTAAATTTGATTATAAAAGTATTAACAAAAAAAAAATAATTGTTTACTTCCAGATTTATTTAAAATTTATAAAATTATTAAAAAAAAATAAAATTAATAATGTAGAAGATTTAGAAAATTTTATTTTATTAAATAAATTGAAAAAAAATCAATCTATTTCATTTGCCTTAAGTGTATTATCCCAAAGATTAATTTTTGCAAAGTCAAAAAAATTAAAGTTAGGCTTAGATTATGAAAAAATATTTCTTATAGATTATATGTCTTTATTGTTAGGGGCAGATAATTTAATATCAGTAAAAAGATTGATCTTTTACTTTAAAAAAAGAAATGATAATTCAAGTTTAAAAAAACTCAAAAAATATTTGAATAAAATAAAATTATCAAAAAATAAAATTGAATTTTTAATTAATTGAAAATGTATATAAAACAAAAATTCAAGATAAATGAAATTATATCAATAATAAGTAAAAAAAATTTTTTTGTCCTTTTGCTTAGTATTCTTTTTTCTATTTTGTTAACATCAATTGAAATTCTGAGTCTATCACTGATAGTTCCTTTAATGGATTTAATGTTAAATCAGGAGACCAATAATATAATATTTGATAATTTCTTAACTAAATTTGGGTTAAAAAATTTTTATACAATAGAAAATGTATTATTTATCTTTGTGGCAATTTATTTTGTAAAAACAATTTTTTTTATTTTTATAAACTATTTTAATCAAACTTGCTTTTTAAAAATTGCTATTTTTGTTAAAGCCAAATTATTAAATAAATATTTAAGTATGGAATACTCAAAATATTTAAATAAAAACAAATCAGAATTGTTAGTAAATGTTGATCAAACTACAAGTATTTTTGCATATAATTTTGTCGGATCAATAATTTCAATTTTTTCTGAATTACTTTTGTTCTCAGTAATTATACTCTTATTACTTTTTCATGATTTTGATATGACCTTTTTAATTATGGTAATGTTTATAATCTTTAGCTCAATATATTTTATTTTAACTAAAAAAAAGATACGAACTATGGGAATAGAAGCAGTTAAGTTTAACCAATTAACTACAAGATATTTAAATGAAATATTTAAAGGATTAAAATTCATAAAAATAAGTACTAAAATAGAGATCTATGTTAACAAAATAAATTTAATTATATTAAACAATCTTAAAATACAGAGAAATCTCTCAATATTATCAACTCTTCCTAGAGTAAGTCTTGAATTTATAACTATTTTTATATTCGCAATATTAGTTATATTTTTTAAAAATCAGGACAATTTACAATTTGTTTCAACAATGACGCTTTACGTTGTAGCTGCAATGAGGATTATTCCCTCAATTTCGAAAATTTTACAATCAATTCAAAACTATAAATTTGGAAGGGAAAGTTTTAGTGTTCTTAAAAAAGATTTAATTTTGAATGAAAAATATGAAAATAAAACTAAAACGGAATTATTAAATATTACTGAATTTAACAAAGACATAAAATTAGAAAATATAAGTTTTTCATATAATATTGGTGAAGAACCTGTTTTAGAAAAATTCAATTTTGAAGTTAATAAAAATGAAAAAGTAATCTTATTAGGTCAAAGTGGTTCGGGAAAATCAACTTTAATTGATATAATTTTAGGATTTTTAAAGCCTGACGAGGGGACAATTAAATTAGATAATAAAAATATTACAAAACAAAAATATAACCTAAATAAAATAGTAGGCTATGTACCGCAACAAACATTTTTGTTTGATGATACGATAGAAAAGAATATATCTCTAGAGTTTTACTCCTCTAGAATCGATTATTCAAAACTTAAAAATTCGATTGAAAAAACAGAATTATCAGATTTTGTAGAGAGTAAAGAAAATAGCTATAAAACAAGAATTGGTGATGATGGAGAAATGATATCAGGAGGGCAAAAACAAAGAATTTCAATCGCAAGAGCTCTTTACAAGGATCCAGAAATTTTAATTTTTGATGAAGCAACAAATAGTTTAGATGAAAAAACTGAACTAGATATAATAAATTCTATTTTATCATTAAAAAATAAAACAATAATTTTTATTACTCATAATAGAAATTTAGTTAAATATTTTGATAGAGTTTTTGAACTTAGTAATTAAATCTTATTGTAATTTTTATAATATATTTATAAATTAAATCTGGATTTAATATAATTGATCTTATGAAATTAGCTTCAAGTTTTTTTAAAACAACTGACAAAAAAAATTACACTAGTTTTTTTAAAAGACCAAAAAAAGCAAAACATTATAATATAAATTCAACAGATGCTAGTATTTCTTCTAAAATAGCAATAATAATTCAAGGCCCCGTACTAGATAATTCAAATTTTATTTACGAAACAATAAAAATTTATAAAAAAACTTTTCCTAAATCTTTAATTATCCTGTCAACATGGGACGATGAAATTGAAAAACTAAAAGAAATTAAAAAGTTGCAAATTAAGTTGATTTTATCACCAAAAAAAAAAAATTACAGGCCAGATGTTGATTATCAAATTGTAACAACAAATAAGGCCTTAAATTTTGCCAGACAAAAAAAAATTTTATTCTCTCTAAAAACAAGAACAGATACTAGAATTTATAAAAATAATTTATCTAATTTTTTTACTAATTTAATTACATGTTTTCCAACTGGTAAAAAAATTAAATCCAAGGGAAGGATTATTGTAACAGATGTTATAACTCCCAAATATAGGATTTATGGTTTAACAGATATATGTATGTTTGGTTACACAAGTGATTTATTAAAGTATTTTTCAAAAAATCTATTTTACGAAAGTTTAAAAAAATATAAGTTTGGAAATTATCCTTCAATTATTAAAGGAAATCCTGTAATTGGTGAAATTTTTTTATGTGCCAGATATCTTAGAATTGTTAATCATAAATTAAAATGGGATATGACGGATTGGTATACTGCTTTAAAGAAATATTTTTTAGTTATTGATTCTTCCTCAATAAATTTTTTTTGGTACAAATATGATTGGCATTTAGAAAACAAAGATTTTGAGTTTTATAATAAAAACGACACTCGATTACTTTCCTTTTCAGACTGGATTTCCATTTATTTTAATAAAAATTTTTCATTTGTATTGAAGAAAAATAGAGAGAGATGGAAAATAGTTAATGGTTTATACAAAAGATATACATTGATATAAAAATAATAAAATATGCAAGTAGTTGTTTTTCTTGGATCAGGACTTTTAGGCTCAAAAGTTAATGATATTTTATTTAAAAAGAAAAATTATAATTTTTGATAAATATATTTATGAACAGTACTAATAGCTCATTTAGCTCGATTTATGTACTGAAAAAAATCTTACAATCTAATAATTTCGATATTAATTAAGTTTTTTGTTATAATTTATAAATCTACAAGTATTTAAAATGAAAGAAAAAAAATTTTTTAAAGTTGGAATTATAGGGTTAGGAGTCGGTTTAAAACATTATAATTGTTTTAAAAAAAATCCATATACAAAGGTTGTAGCTGTTTGTGACAAATCTTCTGAGAAATTAAATAAATTAAATAAAAAAATAGAAAAGTACAAGAATGCAATTGATCTTATTTCAAACAAAGATATCGATATTGTTTCTATATGTTCTTTTGATGATGATCATTTTGAACATATTTTAAAATGTATAGAATATAAAAAAAATATTTTTTGTGAAAAACCAATTTGCTTAACTTACAGTGAATATAAAAAATTATTTTTATTATTACCAAAGCAAAAAAAATTCTTTGGTACAAATTTTAATTTAAGAACAACTCCTTCATTTAAAAATCTTAAAAAAAAAATATCTCAAAATAATTTAGGAAAAGTTTTTTCAATAGAGGGAGGCTATGAATCTGGAAGACTTTATAAAATTACAAAAGGATGGAGGGGAAAGACAAAAAATTACTCCCTATCAACAGGCGGTTTAATTCACTTAGTAGACCTCGTATTTTGGTTGATAAATTGCAATAAGAAAAAAACTCAAAAAATTAAAATATTTAGTCAAGGTAATTCAATAGCTTCCGAAAAATTTAAATTAGGAATAGAAGATAACTTAATTACGATATTAAAATTTGAAAAAATAACAATTTTTTTAAAAGCAAGTTTAGGTTGTGTTGTCCCTCATTTTCATTCTCTAAAAATATATGGAACCAAAAGAACATATATTAATGATTTTAATTATAGAGGCTATTTCGAAAAAAAAAAAAATATTAAATTTAAAAAAGATAGATTTGAATACCCAGGTAATTTAAAACACGAAATAATTGATCAGTTTGTTGAAATGATAAGAAAAAATAAAAGAAAGGAAAATATTGATAATTTAAAAGATATTTTAAAAGTAAGCAAAATATCATTGGCAATTCAAAAATCACTTAAATCATCGAAATCAATAACAATAAATGTTTAACAACATAAAATTTATTATCTTTGATTTAGACGATACGTTGTTTGATGAAAAAAAATTTAGGGTAATGAATATAAAAAAAATTTTAAGTTTTTTTTTATTAAGAAAAATTAATTCAAATTATAAAATTAACAAATTTATAAAATTTAATTACTTACAAAGTAAAATATATAACAACTCATATCTAACAAATTTATCCAAGAAACTATCTATAAAAGTAAAAAAAAATGACATTTTGGAATTGTTTAATAGTACACCCAAAGAAAAATATGTTTCTCAAGAAGATATATTACTTTTGAAATTGCTTAAAAAAAAAAAAATTAAAATTGGATTAATAACTGACGGTAATTACATTAGACAATTTAATAAGATATATGATGCTGGTATTATAAAATTGTTTGACAAAATTATAATCAACAGTTCAGAAAAGAAAAAAAAACCTAACAAACTATCTTTTAAAAAAATGCTTAGCTATTATAACGTTAATCCAAATCAAGCATTGTATGTAGGAGATAATCCTAATAAAGATTTCTTAGGTCCTAAGTCTTTAGGAATTAAAACGATAAGAGTATTTAAAGGAAAGTATAAACATTTAAAGAAGAATAAATTTTTTGAAGCAGATAAAAAAATTAATAAATTAACTGACTTGAAAAAAATTTTGTGAAAAAAAATATTTTACTAATGTCATGTGGTAAGTCAGATTATTTTGTTAAAAATTTAAATAAATTTTTAATAGGTAACAATATTAATTTGGAATTGTACCCAATTGACAGCAATAAAAATAGTAAGTTTTTTAAATATTCAAAAAAACCATTTAAGTGCCCAAAATTAAATTCAAAAAAATTTGAATCTTTTTTTTTTAAATATCTAAGTAAAAATCAAATTGATTTAATTATGCCTTTTAATGATAATGATCTTAAATTTTTAAAGGATAATTATAACAAATTAAATTCGAAAATTAAAATTTTAGCACCTAGACCAACAAAAATTGATATATTTTTAAATAAAAAATTTTCAAATAAATTTTTAAGAAATATAAATCTTAATTACGTAAAATTATTAAATAAAAAGAATATAATGAAAAAAGATTTTCCAATTATAATTAAAGAAAGCGGAGAAATTAATGTAAAGACAAAAGGTTTTAAAAAATTAAATGATTTAGAAACCTTTAAAAAATTTATTAAAAAGACAAAATCAAAAAATTTTATTTTTCAAAATTTTTATAAAAAAGAAAAATTTAAAGAATATACTATTGATATAATGTGTAATCACATTAAAAATTTTTATTTTGCATGTTCAAGAGAAAGAATTAAAACTAAAAATTATGTATCAGTAAAGTCTAAAATTGTATTTAATAAGAAATTAAATTTACAGGCAATTAAAATAGCAAAAAAAATTAATATGACTGGATTATTAAATATTCAATGCTTTGCTAATAAAAATTTTGAGAAAATTTATTGGTTTGATTTAAATCCAAGGATTTCTGGAGGTATTGATTTTTTTATTCAATCTAATCCTAACTTTTTCAGAAATTTTAGTTATTGTGTTTTGAACAAAGATATCAACCAAAAAAATTGCAATATCATTGATCAAAAAAAAATTCTAGATAGTAAGAATAGATGAGTACCTTTATAATCGCAGAAATAGGCAACAATCACGAAGGATCATTTAGTTTAGCTAAAAAGTTAATTAAAAAAGCAAAAATTTCTGGTGCTGATGCGGTTAAATTTCAAGTATTTAAAGTTGAGAAATATGTTTCACAAAAAAACAAAGCTAGGTTTACAAGATTAAAAAGATTTCAACTCACATTTAATCAATTCTTAAACTTAAAAAAATATGCAAAAAAAATTAATATAAAATTTTTTAGCACTCCATTTGACGAAGATAGTTTGGATTTTTTAATTAATAATTCTTCAATTGTAAAGATATCATCTGGTGATAACAACAATTACCAATTTATAGATAAAGTCTTAAAAAAAAACAAAACATGTATAATTTCAACAGGTTTTTTAAACCAAAACGAAATAGATAATTTAATAAAAAGGTTAATAAAAAAATTTGGTAAAAAAAAAATTACTAAAAATTTAAAAATACTCCACTGTGTTTCATCTTATCCAGCAAAAAAAGAAATTTTGAATATTTCAGTTATAAAACATTTAAAAGAAAAGTATAATATAGATATTGGTTATTCTGATCACTCCTTAGGAATTCAGGCATGTTGTCTTGCGGTAGGTTATGGCGCAACGATTATTGAAAAACATTTTACCATAGATAAAAATTATTCATCTTTTCATGACCACTCAATTTCTGCAGATTTTGATGAAATGAAAAAATTAGTAACATCAATTAGAGAAATTGAAAAAATGATTGGAAATAGTAAAAAAAGAATTCAAAAAGATGAGACATATATTAAAAATATTTCAAGAAGATCATTTTATGCTAGACAAGATATTAGTTTAGGTGAAAGAATTTCACTAAATAAGCTGATAGCTTTAAGGCCTCTTGTAAAAAATACATATAGTTTTGATAATGTTAAAAAAATAATCGATAAAAAAGCTTGGAAAAATTTCAAAAAAGGTGATGTCATAAAGTGAAGGTGGTAATTTTATCAACATTATCCACACGACATAAATATTTATTATCTAAAATAAATAAAAAATTTAAAATTCAAAAAATAATTATTGAGACAAGTTCAGTTAATCCAAAGTTTAAAATTTATCATGAGATTGAAAAAAAAAGAGATCTTTATGAAAAAAAAAAATTAAACTTAAAAGATTTCAAGAAAATACCTAATAGTGTTTTTTTTAAAAGCAAAAACATAAATAACAAAAACGTAGTCAAACTTTTATTAAATTTGAAGCCTGATATAATAATTGCATCTGGAATAAGAATTATTAAACCAGAAATAGTCAAAAAATTTAAAAATAAAATTTACAATCTACATGGTGGAAATATATATAAATACAGAGGATTGGACTCACATTTATGGTCAATTTACCACAATGATTTCAAAAGTTTCGATGTAATATTGCATAGATTAAGTAACAAAGTAGACACTGGAAACATAATTTTTAGAGATAAAATTAAAATTGACAACAAAACAAATTTAATAAATTTAAGAGCTAAAAATATAAGAATTGCAATAAAACTTGTTCTAAAATTTTTAAAAATAAAAAAAAATAAAAATCATATTAAAGAAATAAAGATAAAAAATATTGGAAGATATTACTCATTTATGCCAAGTATATTGAAGCAAGTTTGTATTAATAAATTTAAAAAATTTAGTAAAAATGCATTTTAATAAAATATTAAAAAAAGATAAGTTTACCTTAATTTTGTTTCATGGAGTTATATCAAATAAAAAAACAAGGATAAGAAATTATACTAAAAAACATATAGAAAAGAAAAAATTTGAAAAAATTCTTAAATATCTCACAGCAAAAGGCAACCCAATTAGTTTAGATCAATATATTAATTATCAAAAAAAAAATATAAAACTTCCAAAATATTCTTTTAGTTTATCTTTTGACGATGGATTTGAAAACAATTTTTCCGTAGCTTTTCCCATTTTAAAAAAATATAAAATACCTACAATTTTTTATGTTTCAACGAATCTTGTTCAAAAAAACTTAATGACGTGGATAGATCAAATTGAATATCTTCTTGAAAAAAAAAATTTTGTAATTGAAGATTTTATGGGAACAAAAAAATTTAATTTATCTAATAAAAAAAATAAAATTATTTTTTTAACTTTCCTTAGAAAAAAAATTAAATCAAATCCATCAAAATATGATGTAAAGAAACTTGTAAGTGAAATTTATGCAGCAGCAAATGAGAAAATAATTGAAAGCTCATCCCATGAATTAGATAAAAAAATGAGCCTTTCTCAAATTAAAAAAATATCAAATAATAAACTTTTTACTGTAGGTGCTCATTGTCATAACCATGTTAGCATGGCTTTTTTGAACAAAAGAGAGCTTAAATATGAAATTACAACTTCTATAAAAGTTTTGGAAAATAATATAAAAAGAAAAATTTATCATTTCTCATACCCTGAGGGAATGTGGAATGATTTTAATCAAAAAGTTATTGACGAATTAAAGAAAAACAAAATTGTTTGCTGCCCTACAGCTATTTTTGGTCATAACAAAATAAATGAAAATTTATTTTTTTTAAAAAGAATAATGATAACTTAAAAATTATGTGTGGTATAGCAGGAAGTATAACAAACAATTTTATAAGTAATTCAATCTCTTCAGATGTTTTAAAATTATTAAATCATAGAGGCCCAGATTATAAAAAAAAAATTGTGATTAGAGAGAAAGAAAAAATTATTTCTTTTTTTCATACTCGACTAAGCATTATAGACCTTAAAGAAAGGTCAGCACAGCCAATGACAAAACAATATGCAACATTAATATTTAACGGTGAAATATATAATTATTTAGAAATAAAAAATTATTTAGAGACCAAAGGTTATAAATTTAAAACATCTTCTGATACAGAAGTTTTATTATCATCATATTTATATTGGGGCGAAGATTGTGTAAAAAAATTTAATGGAATGTGGTCATTTGCAATTTGGGATAAAAAAAAGAAAAAACTTTTTTTATCTAGAGATAGATTTGGTGAAAAACCCTTCTATTATTATTCAAATGGATCAGAATTTTTTTTTGCCTCAGAAACTAAAGCACTTAGAAAATTGGCTGATAAAAAATTTGATCTTAACGAGAAATTATTATCGACCTATTTAGTATTTGGCCATAAATACATGCAAAAAAATGACAAAACTTTCTTTAAAAAAATTAAGTTATTAGAACCAGGCACAAACTTATCGATTGAGAGAGAAAATGTATTTAAAAATAAATATTGGAAAGTTCCTCTTAATACTCATAAAATTAACTTAGACGATGCAGTGGATGGAGTAAGAGAACATATAAAAAGAAGTATGTCTTTAAGATTAAGATCTGATGTACCAATAGCATTTCACTTATCAGGTGGTATTGACTCCAATTATCTACTAGGAATGTCTGTAAAAAAATTAAATTATAATCCAGAAACTTTTTCCGTAATTGATACTGATGAGAGATATAATGAAATTAAAAATATTGAAAAAACAAAAAAATTTTTAGATTTAAATAATAATAAATATTCAATATCAAACTCTTCAAATCATTTATCAAATATAGAAAAATTGACTATAGACCATGATAGTCCAATCTCAACAATTTCTTCTTACCTTTCTTATATTTTGTCAAAGATAATAAAAAAAAAAGGTTATAAAGTTTCGGTATCAGGTATTGGTGCTGATGAAATTTTTTCTGGTTATTACGAACATAGCAACCTTAATCTTTTAGATTTTAGAAATTCAGAAAAAAAATACAAGAATTTTCATAATAATTGGAGAAAAAAAATAAGACCTTTTATAAGAAACCCCTATTTGAGAAATATGAAAAATTTCTTAAATGATAAAAATTTCTTTCTGCACAGGATAGTAAATTACGAAATTTTTAGTAAAGTTTTAATTAAAGAAAATTTACAAGACAAACAATACATAACTAAACAAAAATCTTTTTGTAATTCAAATTTAAGAAATAGAATGTTAAATGAACTTTTTTATGAAGGAACACAAATTCAATTAATACAGGATGATAAAAACTCAATGATTAATTCAATAGAAAACAGATCACCCTTTTTGGATAGTAACTTAGTTGAATTTGTTTATTCATTGCCCCAAGAATATTTAATTAATAATGGAATACCAAAATTTTTATTAAGAAAATCAGGAGTAAATATTATTAATAATATTGTGAATAATGATTTGAGAAAAAAAGGGTTTAATGCTGATATTACTTCAATTATCAATTTTGATAGTAAAAATGTTAAAAATAGATTATTAGAAAGTAGTTTAATTTATGAATTTTTATCTAAGGATAAAATTGAGAAAATACTTAAAATTAAAAAGTTTTCTAATAGTTATAAAAAATTTCTATTCAATTTTATTTCAGCTAAATATTTTTTAGACAATAATTTTTAATGAGATACTGTAACAAATGTATATTGCCATCCACTAGACCAAATTTAATTATTCATGAAGATGGAGAATGCAATGCATGTAAAAATTTTAAAAACAAATCTAAAATTAATTGGAAAAAAAGAGAAATTCTTTTTAAAAAAATAATAAATAAGGCTAAAAAAAAATCAAAGTTCCATGACTGTCTTATTCCTGTAAGTGGTGGTAAGGATAGTACGTGGCAAGTTTTAAAATGTTTAGATTATGGGCTTACCCCTCTTACTGTTACGTGGAGAACACCCGGAAGAACAAAATTGGGTCAACAAAACCTGGATAACTTGATTAGACTTGGTGTTGATCATATAGATTATACGATAGATCCTAAAGTTGAGTCGAAATTTGCTCTAAACACATTCAAAAAATTTGGAACTCCTGGTCTACCACAACATCTAGCAACATATCAAATTCCTCTAAAATTAGCTTTATATTATTCTATACCTTTAATTATTTACGGAGAAAATTCTGCAACTGAATATGGAAATACGGATGATGAAAATTTGAATTTTTATCTTACAGAAAATTGGATTAATAAATATGGAGTCACACATGGTACGAGGGCAAGTGATTGGATTGATAAGACTTTAACAAAAAAAAAGATGTCATCATATTTTGCGCCTAATTTGACAGAACTTCAAAAGAAAAAAATTAAAGCACTTTATCTTGGTAATTTTTTTAAATGGGATACAGAAAATAGTTATAAGATAGCAAAAAAGAATGGTTTTAAAAAATCGTCTTCAGGGGCAAAAGTTGGTATTTATGATTACGCCGATATAGATTGTGACCTTATTGCAGTACATCATTTTATTAAGTGGTATAAATTTGGTTTTACACGAGATTTTGACAATCTTTCAATTGAAATTAGAAATAAAAGAATTGAAAGAAAGAAAGCAATAAAATTAATAAAAAAAATGGACTTGAATAATGCAAAATCTTTTATACGCAAATGGTGTAAGTTTACAGGAATTTCAGAAAAAAATTTTTTTGAAATTTGTGAAAAATTTAGAAATAAAAAAATTTGGTATAAAGACAAAAATACTTGGAAATTAAAAAATTTCATAATTAAGGACTTTAATTGGAAATGAAATATTTAAAAAAAAAAAGAAAGTTCAAAACTAACAAAAATTTAAAAAATTATAATATTGATTGTGGATCTATTAAGTTGAATAATAATGAGCAAGTAACATTTAAATTTAATAAAAAAAACTATGATTTTTGTCAAAAAGAGTGGGGTTTCTATGTTTCTGCATCTATAAATTCAAGACTCAAAAAAGAAGGATTTAAGATTGGTTTGTTTAAAAATAAAAAAAATCGCAGATATATTTATGCAGTTGATAAAGATAAAAAAACAATTTTTCAAAATTTTCTTAAAAATACAAATCATAAACTTATAAAATGGCTTTGAATAAAATTTATCTATTTCTTTTTCATCTCTTAAATAGATTTAATACATTAAACATTTTAAAAATTTTTTTTTTAAAATGTTATGGACTTAAAATTGGTAGAAACGTTTTAATTAAAAAAAACTTTAATATTGTCGTGAATGATCCAAGAAATATTATTTTAGATAATAATATTTTAATAAGAGAAAATGTAGAATTCAAAATAAGAGATAAAGGTAAAATTAAAATTTCAAAAAATGTTATTTTAGATAGTCAAACTAGATTAATCTCAGCCAATAATGGAAATTTATTTATAGACGAAAATTCAGAAATAGGATTTGGAACAATTTTAATAGCAGCTGGAAATCTTAATATTGGAAAAAGTTGTATGATTTCTAATTTAGTATTTATTTCCACATCAAATCATAAAATTAAAAAAAATATTTTGATTAAATCCCAAGGTTATGAAAATTTTGACATTTCTATTCAAGATGATGTTTGGATTGGCAGATGTGCTACAATTAACTCTCATGTTATAATAAAAAAAGGATCTGTAATCGGTGCAAATAGTCTTTTAAATATTAGCACACAGGAAAATGGTATATATGCTGGTACACCTGCTAAATTAATTAAAGAAAGACAATGAAAATAGTTGCAAGTTTTGTTCATGGATATAGCAATTTAAACGTTTCTCAGCCTGATTTGCCGAGACCTAGTCTTATGATTTGTAATGGAAAAAAAGTTAATATAAAGAAATATATATTTCCAAGAAATCCTGAGGACTTTAAAATACATAAAAAAATTATTCATGGGGAATTACCAAGTAAAAATTTAAAAGATTTTAAAAAACTACCCAGATTTGGTTTTACAGGTTTATTCAAATTTAAAAACAATATTTACTGTGGAAGTTGGAATTCTATTTATATGATTGATGCAAAATCATTCAAATTGAGAAAGATTTTTTCAAATAGACTAATGTGTGATTTGCATGGAATATTTGTGAATAAAAATTTTATGGTACATATACTTACTGCTAAAGATACTATCGTTTTTTCAGATCACAACGGAAAAATTAAAAATTATTTTTCAATAGATAAAAATTTAAAGGTTAAAAAGGAAAAAAAAGTTCTTCAAAATGATTGGAGATTTTTATCAAAACAATTTAAAGGAAGCACAGGTTTTTTTCACTTTAATTACGTACAAATATTTAATAATGAAATGTGGCTTACATCTCGAAATTGTAATTGCTTTGTAGTAGTAGATCTAAAAACTAAAAGAGCGGAATTGAGAACAATGAATTTATCAACCCCAGCATTGATACACGATGGAGTTAAAAAAGATCAAAAATATTATTTCACAAGCATTGATGGAAAAATTCTTATAGCAGAGAACCATAATAAAAAAAAAGTTCAACACAATAGGGAAAAAATAAAAAAGATACAATTTTTTAATAGAGATTTAATTTCACATGTTGTTCGTCTTGAGGATAAAAATATATTAGGTCGTCAACCTAATTGGTGCAGAGGCATTGAAATTACTAAAGATAAAATTTTGCTAACTATTGATGGAAGATATGATACTAAACTAAAATTCTCTATTATAATTCTTGATAAAATAAATTATAAATTAATTAAAGAGGTAAATTTTTACTGGTCTGAAGTAGGGGATCAAAAAAAAATTAGATATTGTGCTGGCTTTGATATAATTAGCTTGAAATAATTAAACTATTAAAATTATGAATATAAGTTTTTCAAAATTAAACATTCAAAAAAAAGATCTTTTTGTTGTAAAAAACATAATTAAAAGTGGTTGGCTGTCTCATGGTAAATACACATCATTATTTGAAAATGAATTTAAGAAGTTTACAAAGTCAAAATATGCGATAACAGTATCGAGTTGTACAGCTGCCCTACATTTATCTTGTTTAGCTGCAGGGTTCAGCAAAAATGATGAAGTAATTGTACCAGCTCAGACACATACAGCTACTGCACATGCAGTTGAATATAATGGTGCTAAAGCAATTTTTACTGATGTAGAGAATTATTCTGGAAATATAAGTTTAGACCTAATCAAAAAAAAAGTAACAAAAAAAACAAGGGGGTTAATTCTTGTACACATGGCTGGAATTCCATGTGATTTAGAAAGAATTTACAACTATTGCAAAAAAAAAAATATTTTAATTATTGAAGATTGTGCACACGCACTTGGTACTAAGTTTAAAAAAAAGCATGTAGGGAATTATGGTATTGCTGGATGTTTTTCTTTCTATCCTACTAAGCAAATTACAACTGGCGAGGGTGGAATGTTAATCACAAATTCAAGAAAAATTTACGAAAAAGTTAAAATGTTAAAAGGTTTTGGAATAGATAAAGATATTAATAAAAGAAAAAAACAAGGTGAATATGATGTAAAGCATCTTGGGTACAACTATAGAATGACAGATTTTCAAGCTGCGTTAGGATATTTTCAATTAAAAAGATATAAGAAAAATTTATTAAAAAGAAAGAATAATGCAAAACTTTACATTAAATATTTAATGAATTCTCCTAATATAAAATTTGAAAAATTTTCAGAAAATAATTCATACTTTATATTTCAAATTTTTTGTGAAAATAGAGACAAAATGTTAAGAATCTTCAAGGAAAAAAAGATAGGAGTAAGCATTCACTATAATAAAGTTATTCCACTAATGACATACTACAAGAAAAAATATAACTTAAATAAAAAAAATTTCAAAAATGCAATTCATTACAGCAACACAAACATTTCATTACCAGTTTATCCAAAGTTAAGTAAAAAAGAAATTAAGATTATTTGTAATAATTTAACAAGTTTTGCTGAAGAAAAATAACATACTACTAGTTGGTGGTTGTGGATTTATTGGCCACAATCTTGCTCTTTATTTAAAATCTATTGGAAAAAATCCTATAATTGTAGATAGTTTATCTATTAATAATTTAAACTCACCAGATGCAAAAAATTCCACTAAAGAGAATAATAATGAATTATATAATTCAATTTTAAATAACAGAATTAATTTAATTAAAAAAAATAATATTAAATTAATTTTGGCAGATACAAGATTTAATGAAAAAATTCATCGGATTTATGCTGAGGAA
>MDTB01195975.1_pt1 | contig 22646 bp, 33 predicted proteins | sample 811161 | NCBI WGS metagenome assembly MDTB01 (sample SAMN05326650, study PRJNA326480) | marine metagenome | isolation source: seawater | place: Mediterranean Sea | collected 2009 | reverse complement strand
TAAATAGGATTTTGTAAAAATTATTACTTATCCCACCTGTGTTTAAAAGTTTTATACTTTTCTCTTAACTTGTTAAGATTGTTTACTACTTGCTTTGTATTTAATCCAGTTAACTCTCTTAAATAAAGATATACTGCCTTCTTGTTAAATATTTCTATATCTTCTATATTATGTAAAAGCACCTTTACAGCTTCAAGGACTGCTTTTTCATTTGCTTTAAGGTTTCCGGTATCCCATTTATCTACTTGTGCCAACAAGCATCCCCAAAACTCAGCTTGCTGGCGACGTTCGATATAATCAATGGTCTCGCTTGATGTACCTAAAGAATCTGGTCCGCCATTCTGAACAATATGTTCATAGGATACTTGCCTTTTTAAATCTTTTGAATTTTTCTTTACTTTGTGAATAAACCAATTTTTTGTAACAACAGAAAAATATGAAAAAGCTTTTGATCCCTTATTTGGATCATACTTATCTAATATTGTTGTCAGCCATATTTTGCAGTCATCCCTGAGCGGATCTATGTTCGGTAGATTATTGAACTTATATGTAAATATTATTTTATTTACCATTTCATCAAATGCCGGTTGAATTAACTTCATATAAAGTTCTGACTTTTCTTGCCTACTATTTGAAGAAGCATATCTAACTATTGCCTCTTCATGTACTTTGGTAAAGTAATTATTTTTTGTTCTGGGTTTTCTTTTTCTTTTAACTTTCTTCTGTTCCAAGTTGTTCTTCCTCTGTTTCTTCATTTAATATCAAATCTAAGTCATTTAGTTGATCTGATAGTTTTGTTGCATGTTCCATTAGTGATTTTAATGTATCATCTCCATAGAACATCTCTAATTCGTACACACTCTTAGTATGAATAGCAAACTCTCCAACTAAATTAGAAACATTTTCCACATCCTGATTAATTGTAGATATAACTTTTATTAACCACCTTACATAAAAAATTGCTAACAAATTTAAACACGCACTAACTATAAAAAACCAAAACCACATGTTATACCTCCTCAGAACTTAAATCTGTTTTTTGTTGCTTAATTTCTTTTTTTGCATCCATAATGTATTCGTCAACTATTTTTCCGGGCTTTTTTTGATTAGTTGTTTGAAGCTTCTTTTCACTAAGAGATGGAAGCTTAAACACATTAGCACTAGCGCAACTAATACATGTCTGCTCATCAAAATTCATACTATGTCTTACTTCGAATTCTTTAGAACAATCTTTACACTTATAACAATAAACTGGCACTAATCGGACCCAACTGTATTTTTCTTCTCTGGTTTGAAAATATTTTGAGGTACCTCAAAATTTGGAGGATTTCTAACAATTAACTTTTCATCCTCGTCAACCTCAAAATTAAATTCCAATAGTACTGGTGTTATATCACTTTGCTCTAATAGAGACTTTTGCAGAGCCATCATGATGGCCCCCATAGCTTGATTTGATAACTTCATTTTTTTCTCCTTTTTACCATATAAAATTATTCTTATAAAAATTAACTATTTTTGATATTTCTTCGCCAAAAACACATCTAGAGGACCACCCAAGGGCCCTTAGTTTTGAATCGTCTAGAGAATAACGCACGTCTTGACCAGGTCTTTCATGATTCAAGTCTATGTGTTCTTCCCAATTCAAATTCTTATCATATGAGTTTATAATTTTTTTAACTGTTTCAATATTTTCTTGCTCAAAGCCACCTGAAATATTGTATATTTCGTTTTCTTTTCCTCTTTCTAGTACTGTTAATACTGCTGAAGATGTATCCCTTGAGTGCAACCAGGTCCTAATTGGCTTACCTTTATCATGTAATCTTATTTTTAAATTTCTTTGCAGTAATTTTACAGATAGTGGTATTAATTTTTCTGGATATTGATATATTCCATAATTATTTGTTGGTCTTAAAATATTGTATTTTATGTTATATGTTCTTGCCCAAGATTTAATAAGCAGGTCAGCAGATGCTTTTGATGCAGAGTATGGATTACTTGGGTTTAATAAATCGTTCTCAGTGTGGCTTCCCGAAGTGAGGTCTCCATATACTTCATCCGTGCTAAAATGTATTAACCTTGGAGGGTTTGCAACGTTACTTGGCTTTTTTCTTATCAAATTTAAAAGATTTTGAACCCCAACAATGTTGCTTTTTATAAAATTAGAACTATCAATTATACTATTTCCAACGTGAGTTTCAGCTGCTGTATTGATTATAAAATCGCAGTCTGGGATATAATCTATCTCTGCTATATCTGCTTTTAAAAATGAAAAGTTTTTATCTTGCTCAAATACCTCTAGCAAATTAGTGTTAGCTGCATACGTAAGATTATCTACTCCATATACTTTAAATCCTTTGTTCAAACAGTCTCTTGTAATTTGAGATCCGATAAAACCTAAACACCCGGTGATAACTACTAGTTTCATTTATTAACCTTTATGTCCCCCACAAAGTCACTACAAACACCAAAAATGTCTTTTTTTGCATATTTTTGTGTATCTTCAAGTGTCTTACAGACAATTATACTTCTTTTTTCAACTTTTTTTAAAGGATAAGTCCATATTTGATTATTACTAGTTAATGTAAAGTCATCTTCTTCGTGCCAAAAGCATGTTATATTATTTTCCAGCATGTAGGTTAGCGCATTAAAGTTTTTAGCATGGCACCATAAAGGACGAGAATTTAAAAACTCTAAGTCTACAGGATATTGCGGATTATCATGGCCCAGAAATAACTCTCCACTATTAAGCCAGACATCTATTTCTACTTCGAATCCCGCGTGGATGGCAGCATCAATAAAACTGGGGCTATTCTCTTGTAAGCTTGGTCCGCTTATATTTCCTCTGTGTGATATAAGAATCATTAAAATCCTCCATAATAATGGTAATTAGCTTGGGCTCCCCAGAGATGTTTGTCTTCAAGATTTGACTCAGGGGTTGCGGTTGATTTGTTCCAATTATTCTCTAGCGTCACCCACTTTATCTTATCCGGAGATATGAACTTAGCGTTTTTCTTTAAATAATCCGATATGTCTAAAGAAAATTGAGATGCGAGAAAACATGCATTGTCAAATAAATTATAAAGGCCGCTCTTATTATAATTCCATGGTAGAGATGTCCACAACTCTAGCAACTTTTTGGTTTCCCCCATCATCAATAGATCCCCTATCATGCCCTTTTTCAAACAAGTCTGCTCAGTAAGTATTAAGTCAATATCCGCGGTGATCAATTCTTCAAAAAAACTCTCATTTAAAATAAGATCACATGACCTTATCTTTACAGATCTCCTTATATCGTGCTCTTGCAGTGTTTTAAAAGATTCTATACAAAAATAAGGATGACCTACTCCTATCTCTTTTTGTACTATTGTATCTTTCCATATAATTTGGTGCACCTTGCTTGTTATCTGATCACTGGGCCGTAAACCGTGTCCAGACAATACAATGTAAAAATCAGTCTTCATATTATTGAAGTGTGATATCACATACTCTAACATGTCAAATTTAAACTCTTCTCCGGGTCTGACATGTATATGAGATAATACTAGTCCGATTTTTTGACTATTATAATTCATATCCTAAGATTTCAAAATCCTTTTCATAAACTTTTTTAACGATTTTCTTCATATCATCATCATAGACTTTTGGATCATGAATAACTGTTGGTGCGAACCTTTCTCTAGGTAAAGGAACATGCTCCATCCCAAGCTTTTTTTCAACCTGTCTAAAATCTTCTACTATGTTTTCTACTCTACCCATGAAGTCTACTGCTATATGGCCGTCCACAGTAATATAATCGACTTGAGGCTGCAAATGAATCCAACTTGAATAACTACTACCTGGCAAATTCATTACAAATTGCTTGAAACTTTTTGCTTCTTTGGCTTCTTTAGCCCAATAGTGGCCTAAACTGTATTTGAAATCTGCATAAGTACTGTAAAGTCTGTCGTATGGATTCCTAACAAAACAAAATTTGAAATAATCTTTTGCTTCTGGCTTTTGCTTAATTATGTCTTTTAAAAACATGTGATAAATATGTGGTGGAGGATCTGGGTTTTCAGGTGTTGCTATAAATCCAAATCTTCTTCTAATTGATGTTGAAGCTGCCTTCGCTATGCAAACAAAAGCAAACCGATTTTCGTCACTTACTACCATTTCTACTCCTTGCTATCTAGATAGGTTAACATAATATGGTACCTTACTGTCAATAATGGAATCAAACTCTTGCTCTAAACTATCTTCTGTTGGCCAGGTTTTTAGTATATTCTTGAATCCAGATAAATGTTCTTTGTCATCAGTAGCCCAGTGGGAAAATCCAGCGGCGCCGTAATCTTTGCCGCGGCCGCCGGCAGCTAATATCACTGGAATCTTCTCATGATCAATATAAGTTCTTATAACTTCAAAAGGCCGATAAAGTACAAAAGGAGTCATTGAATAACAAACGGGTATTTTACCTTCCATAGCCAAGCCGCAAGCCATACCTAACATAAGCTGCTCTGCTGCTCCCGGATTAAAAACTCTATCTGGAAACTCTTCTCTTATCTTGTCAAAATGGCCGTAACCTAAATCACCCAAGACTAGAACTATATCTTCGTTTGCTTTCATCTTTTGGTGAAGTAATTGTACAAACTTTTTTCTAACACTCATTTTCTAGTACCTCCTTGGCTTCTTCATACTGGTCTTTATTAATCTTAATATAGTGCGCATCGAGGCCGTGCAAAAAAGAAAATGGAAAAGTTTCCGACGTTGTTCTGTGAAAGTTTATTCTTGGCATAAAAGCTTTACATCTTCTTTCCAAATAATCTATATCCATTTCATCGTAACAAGCATATCCATTTGCGTTGACATGAACTTCTATGTTATCAACCTTCTTCTCTTCTATGTACCTTAATGCTTCCCAAACAGAACCCTCTGTGGATTCGCCATCGCTTATCATGACATGAACAGTTTTTGTTTTATCTGCTAAAGCTCTGCCAACTGCCATCATTATTCCCATACCTAAACTACCAGTCGAGCAGTAGATATGATTATCCTCATCTCGGTTTGGATGACCTCCGTGTTTTCTAACTAAATCATCGGCGTCAATGTGATCATAATATTTTTCTAACACACTATAGAGTGCATATGCCGCATGCCCGTTTGATAATACAAAAATATCTCTTGGATCTTTCTTTTTAAATATATTATCTATTATATCAATACAAGAGAAACAACTTCCGACGTGTTCTTCATTGTGATCGTATAATAGTTTTAAAAGTCTCTTGTGTAGTTTTAAATCTTTTTTCATTAAATATCCTCCATAGTTGCAACTCCGTGTGGATTTACAAAGTCATTTTTATATATCTTTCTATTATGGCGCCAAGAGAGGTGATAAGAGTCAACCTCATTAACATCAACAACATGAAAATTTTCACAAAATACATCAAGTTCATATGGTGTTGATTGGCCGTTAACAACTGGTGGTACATTGACTCCGTTGCTATTTAAAAACGCAAATGCTAATACTTGCTCTGCTGCATATGGACCTTGGTGGGCCCATGTTTTCTTCTCTGTCTTTCCATCATATATGTCTTTTAGCGTCTTAACTGCATTTAGTAATGTTTTTGTTTTTGCAACAAAAATATGATCACCAATATGAAATTGTTGCTTGCTAAATTTCTGTACGAATATGCTTCCACAAACCATCTTTTTGTCATTCATTAAAAACGGCTCAATAAAAGGCTCTAGTTCCGAAAAGCTTTCGTCACTTCTAGTTTTTACAACGTATTCTGTTTCAACATTTTTTAATCCATGATACATAGAGCACACAGCCCAATAAAAAGTACTGTTGTGTAAAATGTGGGAACGGCCGCCCCTCGATGGCAAAGGGTTAAGTATATACTTTACGCCCGGGTAGTGCGAGAGATGAACAGCTTCAGTCTGTTGGATCCACGAGCTTAAGACTACTGGACCGTATTTTAAATAAGTATCTATATTCTTCCACCCCACAGAATGGTCTCCGAAAGGGCCTTGAATTAAGGTCGAAACCTTATCGTACTTGTACATTAGTTTTTTTATCCTATTGTTTTCTTCATTCGAGTCATGTGGCGGCCGCCGTCAAAACTAGAGGTGAGCCATATCTTTACCATTCGATCTAATTCATCTTTATCAACGTATTTCTCCGGAATTGTAAAAAAGTTTGCGCAATTATGTCGTATACAATATTCTGCCGTATACTCATCGAAAACCAAGGCGCCTCTAATATCCTTAGACGTGTTAGCAAGAATGTTTATGCCCTGGCCGGTGCGGCAAAAGCCCATTGCGAAATCGCAGACTTTAGATTCGATCGCTTGCATTGCCTGAGATACGTAGTCGTTATAATCACAGTTCTTGTTCATTAGGGTTCCGAAGTCGATATAAGGAACCCTGTTAGCATCTAAGACTTTTTTTGCCGCTTCTTTTAGTTTATATCCAGAGTGATCACAGCACAAAGCGACTGGCTTCTCACCAAAGCGCTGAACCACGTAGTTAGTAAAAAATTCTAACTCCGACGGGGTCCCTAGTACATGCATTTTTTCTGCGCTTTTGGTTTTTATTTTTAAGCCGTCTTGAATCATTAGATTGTACATCGGGCAAAGGTAAAATTCATTCTTAACGGTTATGTCATTGTGAATCAATCTTTCGGCGTACTTAACAAACATGTCACCTGTCTTATAATAATATACACCGACAGCTGCATCTTGGCTTATAACTTCCTTTTCAGCTGTTTTTGTGGCAAGACCTCTCTTGTCAAGCTTAACGTAGCTGTGGGCTGGACTGTTTGCCTTAAAAGTTAATATGAACCCATCTAGATTGGGGTCTATAGTTTCCGGGTCCAGTTGATTCTGAAAATATACATCCGGTGTGTAAATTATTAGCGGCATATCATTCTCAATAAATTTCCTTGCCTCCAAACACGTCTCCACTGAGCCGCGGGTCATGTGATCCAAGACGACAATGGTTATATCTTCTCCAAACTTTTCTTTTAGAATTTCATCAATAGAAAAGTTATAAACATGCTCGGCTCTAACAACAAAAATTATATTGCAATCGTCGAGCTTTACAGAATCCATTGACCAATCAATAATGTGTCTGTTGTTTGCCATAATTAAAGGTTTTGGCATCGTGTAGCCTACATCAGAAAATCTCTTTGCGGCGCCGGCAATTGGTAATAGTAAGTTGAATTTTTTATCCATTTGTTTGTTTAATCCTTTTTTTAAGTAAGTGGGTTGTTGATATCATCGCCATGTTGGCTGACTTAATTATACCATAAGTGTGGTAATTTTTAATAAAATTTGCAGCATACATATCGCCGGCGCCGTTAACATTTAAATTTGGGACAGGATCAATACTAGATTCAAATAAAATATCCTTATCTGCGTTGACTTCTATCCCATATTGATCGTGAAATATTATTGGAGTTTTACTGTATACTTCTTGATATAAATGTTTTCTTTCTCTGGAATCGAAAACGACTTTTGCTTTGTTAATAATATCTGCAAATTCATGACGAGGCTTCAAAGTGCAAAAATCTATACTGAAGTCGATACTTAAATCTAAAAGCTGCTCTGGGCGTTCTAGGTCGTCAATATAGCAGACGTGGGCCCAGGTATAGTTTGCATTAATATTATCTATAATTGAATCATTATAGTTAGAAACTGATTTATTAATCACAATTGAGGTTCTAGTACTGGTTCCTGATTCGCTAATTATATACGCGTCTTTTGATCCTACTGTAAATATTTGAAATTTCACGTTATCTGCAGTAACTGCTAACATGTTATGGCAACCTCCGAGAACTTTTTCTGGTTCTTGAGATATATTTGTCTCTCCTATTGACATGTTTTCTAAGTAAAAAATATAATCTTGATATTTTTTTCCTAACAACGCAATGTTAATCATTAAAACTTTTCTTTTCTATCTAATTCTTCAATTTGTTCCATGGTCGCATCAGAGATCAGTCTACGAGATAATAAAATCTCAACAAGATTCATTATAACATTATGGCCACCATTGTTTTCCAGCACATTATGAGGGCCGCAAATCTGCTTAACATCAAAACATGCGTCGGCGGGGCAGAATGGGTATCCAACTTTTTTTAATATACTGCTATCAAACAAATCATCGCCCACGTAAGCCATACAATAAGGTGGAGTTGAATACTTTACTTCAAAATCTTTCACAAAGTCTGCCTTATCTTTACCTCTTGCTGAATAAAAATCAATATTTCTATTTTTTGCCATAGCCTTGTTTACAAAATCATCTCCTGAGAGAAAACACACATCTATACCTGCGCCGCGCAGTCGTTTTATTGCTGTAAAATCCTTATCACAATAAGTTTTAGCTTTTGGCATTCCTGTTTCATCATAATATTTACGGCCGTCTGTTAGCACTCCGTCAACATCTAATATAACTAATTTAATCATTTGTTCCTCTTTCTTGTAAATCTATTTCATACTCTCTAGATAATTGTAAAAGTTCTTTTTTGTATTCTTTAGTATTCCACTTGCCTGCAGAAATTGCAGTTGCAACATAAGGATATACTCTTGAAGAGTAGTGGTGCATTCCAACTTTAGGCTCGCCTGCATAAGTATAAATTCCTCTAATTTCTTCATCAATACAAATAGAAGATGCCAGATTTTCAAATTCTCTAATGTGTGATACATTAGCTTTTTCGTAAACTTTTTGCAAACTCTTTGTTTTCCACAATGTAGGTTGGACTGCCATGTAATGTGCTGAATCAGTTATTTTAAATAGATTGCGATAAAATTTATACTGTGGGTCTTCATGGGTTGTTCCGCCCTTTAAAAGCTTTACAAAATCTATTTTTTCTTTTTTCAAAATTTCGCAAACTCTATCTAGTTCATCATATTTAGGTTTCAAATAAAGAGGCATGTCTTCGTGGTGAAAAATAATAATTTGTTCTTCAACTTTTTCCAGACAAGAGGCAACTCTCTTATTATAGGGCAGATTTTCATCATACTTTACGCATACCCAGTTATCAGGCACCAATGAACAATCATCGTCGCAAAAAATATACTTTTTACAATTATTGAAATACTTGTCCGTTTGGCCAAAAAACATGGGCCACGAATCAGAATAACTACTGTGGCTATACATGACAATTGAAAAATTATTGCTGTGATTAGAGATTGGGTCTCCAAATCCTATTTGCTTAGATAATCCAGTTTCGTGAAAAAACCATTTGTATATCTTGTGATTATCAATACAGTGCCATTTATCAAATTTAACTAAATTGTCGGTTTTGTTTTTTAAGAAAATTTCATTTGAAAACTCATTTTCAACATTACTTTCGGGCCAACCGGTTGTCACAGCCTTAACATAATCACTATCTTTTTGATAGTATTCCTCAATTTTGTCATACAATCCTGCCACTTGATCTATGGTCTTACTGCTTGAGTAGAACCAATGATCGGCAATGCCCCAATTAAATTGATTCCAATACTTCATGTGCAGCTTATTTAAGTCTGCACTTGGACTAAACTCAATATCTGTCGCATAAAACAGTTGTGGATGTTCTTTACCTCTGCTTCCAAGATCAAACCTACACAGAACTACGCAATCATATTCAAAACCATTGTCTTGTTCATATTTCCTTTTCAATTCTACGGATACTTTTCTAGAATACAAAAAACTAAGTGTTTGGAATACTGAGTTTCTATACATTGTTTTTGATCTATCAAAATCCTCCTCGAACCAATCTGTATCAATCTTTGAAAGTTCTTCTTCAAAGCTTTTCTGTTCTTCAAACAAACTAGATGTGGGCTTGTAATTTTGAAGAATCTTATCTTTAGCTGATAGATCCCAACTGTGAACAAACACATCTACATTGTTACCCACAATAATATTTTTTGTTATATAGTCAAATCCAAAATCTCCAGACTCAGATCCTCCAGAGCTATTGTAATAACCATGCAAACATAGTGCTATTTTCATTATAAAACCTTTATATTTTTGAATAATTCAAACTCAGTCAAGTCTCTATACGGTGGATTTTCTGGAATATCTGGTACATGTTCAGGGTAATTTTGCATCAACATGAGTCCTCTTGCTGCTTGTTCCGGAGTCATGTATAAATTCCAGCCTTCCTCATCAATCTGATCTTCATGATACCTTAGACCGTCAGTTCGACCTTCGTATCTCCTAGCTTTTAGCCATTTTGCTGCTTCAGGGTTATCTAGCAAAATCATACCACCTTTACCAATTTTAAGATGCTTTTTTATATGAAACGATAAACACATCATTGTACCGGGAATATACATATTTGATGTTAAGCGTTTTGCAGCATCATAAATAGGGAAAGGCTTTAACTGATAGATACCTTCCCATTCTATGTCTTCAAATACCAAATTGCCTCCAGCCTGTAATACGGATTGTGGTGGAGAAAGGTAAGTTCTTTTCGGTAAAATGACTTCTTTGCCAGAAACCTTATGCCACTTACATGCTAAGAAAAGTGCGTTGGTGCAACTGTTCATTGAAACAGCTAGAGGGGCGCCAGTATAGTGAGCCACCTCTTCTTCAAACATTTGAACTATTTTGTATGGATTGTGAAGCATTATTCTTTCTCTAAAATAAAATATTTTTTCTTAAAGCCGCACGACTTAAATAGACTTAGGCTTGCTTTGTTTTCTGTTTTTACTTTAGCATAAGAGCCTGGAAATTTTAAAAGTATTTCAGATATCATAAATTTACCTACACCCATACCTTGATAACTTGGATCTGTAGCTACTCTTATGTCACCGTCTATAGATCCAACAAAGCCAGCTGGCGTATTATCTACCAAGCAAATGTAATATCTATCTCCGTGTTTTATCATAAACTTTTCATGCTGATTTTTTGTTATATGTTGTTGTTCTACAAAACCTTCTTTAACTCTAGAATCATTTCGAAGAGATCTTATAAAGTTCCAGTATTTTTTTTCGTTCTTTACTAATTGCTTATTCATTTTATACACATGAACTTTTTAAATCTGGATGGGAGAAGTTATGATGATATGCTTTTAGATAATCCCTGGCAATATCTAGGCCCATATACGGATGCAAAGTAGTGCCAATATCTATGTATGTATTATTTTTACTTTCTTTGAATAATTTATGTATTAAAACTTCACTTAGACTACTCGCTGAAAACAAAAACACATGGTCTTGAATATTATTAGTCGAGATCCATTCATAAATTTCTCCTGCTAAATGGTGATCATTTATGATACAGTTCTTTCCAACTCTAAAATCTTTTACAATATCGAACCCTGTCTCTTCAGGTTTTGCATTTTCGCTACATATGAGCACTATCTTCTTTTGTCTGAGGATTGGTATAAAATTTTGTACAAAAAGAGGATAATTTGAATTTACTAAAAGGTTTGTAGAAGTTAAATTTTCATCCACCTCGCCATATAAATCATGCATCCATGTAGCAAATTCTTTCGAAGCGCAGGTGCAGCCACTGCATATGCCACCAACGTAATAATCTTTATGCTTAAATTTATAAGCATCAATTAAAGCATCTTTTAAAAAACTGTGTTTACTCGGATCATAATGTTTATGGTCATCTTTAGAGTACCCAAACCCATAGACCTTTGGACCAACGATTACATGATCAGAAGCTAGGCGAAGTTCTTGGTTTTGCATTACGCATATTTCACCATCAGAAAATCTAGTATATGCAAAATTTTCTCCTTTTCGCAGCTTTGCTAATAAATTAAAAAAATCTTTTTTAAATTTCATCTTTCAAAATCCTGTAAATCTTTTTGGAAGCATGACCATCTCCATAAGGGCACTTGCCTTGAGGCACATAATCTTTGTTTACCATATTAAACAATGCTGGTAAGCCTGATGGTTGTGGGCACAAAAATGCAAAACTACCAATGCCTTCTAATCTCTCCGTCTTTTCTCTACATACAATACACTTTTTTGAAAGAAAACTTGTTTCTTCCTGTAGTCCGCCTGAATCTGTTATAACAAATTTTGTTTTTGCAAGTAGTTTGACAAACTCTTCATATTCAACTGGTTCAATAACTTTAACATTTTTAAGCAAACCTTTATGCTTTTGAACATTTGGATTGGGATGCAAAGGAATTATAAATTCTAAATCCGGGTTAGTTTCTGCGAGCTTATTTATTTCCAAGAACCACTGATCCATAATTCGATGATTTTCTCTTCTATGCATAGTAACTACTATTTTATCCGTATATGCTGGCTTTAGATCTACTAAGTTGTCAAGCACTGTATTTCCCACAACTTCTATTTTGCCTTGAGTTGTTTCTTTTTCTAAGAATGTTTTTGATGTTTCTGTTGGGCACAAGTGTATATCGGCTATTCTAGAAATTGCCTGTCTATTAAACTCTTCTGGAAAAGGTTGCCTCTTATCATAAGTTCTTAAACCCGCTTCCAAATGTATAACTTTTATTTTTCTATGAAAGGCTGCTAGAGCTATTGAAAAAGCAGAAGTTGTGTCTCCCTGAACTATCACAGATGTTATTCCATCAAAAATATGCTCTAGATTCATTACAGATTGTACTATAGAATCTAGTCTATTTGGGCCCTGTTTTATATCTAGTTTAACTAGCTCCACCTGTTCGCTTACTTTTGATAACAAATCGGTATGCTGACCAGTAAATAGAAGTCTGTATGGGATATGTCCGTCAAGCTCTTGAAGCAGTGGTTTTATTTTTATCCACTCAGGTCTAGTACCAAAACTTATTAAAATCAAGATTTAACCTCCTTAACTGTTCTCCAACCGCCCTTGATTGCCGTTTGTACACAGAGGTCTCTTTCACTAAAAAATTGATTGTGCGATACTGCATTATTGGTTGAGGTAGCTTTACTATCAATACCTAATTCATTACCAAGAATTGATCCGTGCATATTTCTATTATTAGGAGGATGAGGGGGACAAAAAGTTTGAATATTTCCATATTTTTGAGCTAAGTAAGAAAACTGAATGTCTTCTCCATTATCCCATGTTGTTGGCTTTTCTCTCCAGAGGTACTGGAGCCATTCTCTCTTAAAAAACCAAGCATGACCAACAAGATCGACTCGGGTGACCTCTGAATTCTGTGTTGGCCAGCCGCAACGGTCATGCTGTACATAAAACTTATCTTTCAATATTACTCCAGCAGAACCTAAAATTCCTGGCTGTGTACTCATTGTTTCTATGCAATTTTCAAACCATTGGCTACCTGGCACAGTATCATCATCGAAAATTGCTACATGTTCCGTATCGGCAAGCAAAGCTGCTGCGAATCTTCCATAAAACTTCCAGTTATAGTCATTATTAAATATTCTGTCTATATCTAGAGTGCTATAATCGAACCCTTCATTATCTTCATGGGCGTTGACCCACAACCAAATTTGTGCCGGCTTTACTGTTTGTTCCCTGATAGCTTTTATCTGCATCTCAAGATTATAGGGTCTTCTATAAGAATTAAGTATAACAGTAATCCCTTCTTTATCAAATTGTTTTTTAGGCGATACTTGTACAAATATTTTTTCTAAAATTTCTTTCTTTTTTAATCTTAAAAAACTTAATAATTCTTTGCCCTTTTTTTGTCTAAACCACTCTTCTGACGCGCACCCTAAAAGGTTGTTGGTTATCAAAGAGCAGTTTAACACTCTAGCTTCAACCGCTAATCTACTGAAGCTTTCTAAGACTTTTGGAAAAAATACTAGCTTATCATACTCGGATAATTTAGAAACAAACTCACCATATGGCATCCCGGGTAAGAAATCAAATTCGATATTATTGTTTTTGCAATATTCTACTGACTCTTTTTGTCCTTTTATTTCATTATGGGACTGCAAAACCGCCACTTTATTAGTTTTTTGAACACTCAGGGCGTCTTGCAATGAACTTAATTCTTCCTCAGACCATAAACTGCAGCCGAGATTTACAATGTTATTTAATTTTAAATTGCTTTCTACAACTTCTTTATGTTTTTTTGACTGACAAAATACCGTTTTGGCGTTAGCATAAAAGTCTCTATTTATTATAGCGTGTGCGGGGGCTTGGTAATTTGGGAACACTGAAGGGTCTCTTGTTGTAAGGTATTTGTGATCGTGTTCAAAAATACAATAGTTTGAGTTTTTTAAGATATCTTTTATTTCATCACTCATTCCAGTAAAATTAGAAATTATGTAATATGATTTATCGGATAATGAAATTTTTATTCTATCTGACTCAAAGGATCTTAATTTTATCACTTCAAGTCCGCGGGTAGTTAAGTGTTTGCACAGCACTGAATCAACCAGTTCTGCACCACCTGCGACTTCATCTGAAAAAAAGTCTGCTATAAAATATACTTTATTCATTCAAATACTACTACCTCTTCCTTAGCAGAAGAATCGTTTGGTACACTTTGTTCATTTTCTGGAATAATACTCATTATTGATTCAAGCATTGAGTTTGTTACTTTCTTTAACTCATAAGTTTCCTTAATATTTTTTTGTAACGCATTTGCCCAAGATTTATACATGCCATAATTTTTATAGACCTTCCTTATTTGATCTTTGAAAGATTTTTCTTTTGGATAAGCCCATCGAGAACCTTCTACTAAAATATCTTTCCATATGACATTTTTAGGGATTTCATTTAGATCAAAATCTACTTTTGCAAATAATTTTTTCTCCTTAATCTTCCCTGACTCTTTGTAAGGTGCTGTTAAAAACTCTGTGTGTGCTGACCAGTTCGTCGCAATAATTGGCATTGCGCAGCAGGCTGCCTCAAAGATAGGCAAGCCATATCCTTCACCATGCGTGGCACTAACATAAGCATGAGTATCCTCTCTGGTATACAGTGATTGTAATTCGCTCTCTTCCAAATCGCCATGTAAAAGATAAACTTTACATTTTCGGTCCCCAAGAGGATCTAGAACATTTCTAAGGTGGCGACTTGTTCTCTCTTTATCTGCTGGTGAACCTCTTGACTGGCTAGTTTTTACAATTAAACCAACATTCTCTTCTCTAAATTCTTCAACAAACCACCTAATCATATTTTCCAAGTTTTTTCTTGGACCTAATAATGATACTGACAGAAAATTAAAATCAGTATCTGTTTGAAAATCTAAGTTGGATGAGACTGTTTCTTTAGCTGGGTATGGTACAACATCAACTTCGCAATTACACTCTAGCAGTGTTCTTTGATTAGTAGCGTGATTATGCGCTTCATAACTAGTCTTAACAAATCCGGATTTTGCATGCTGAGAAGGTGTTATAATCTTATCAATACCCTTATGAGTTCTAACAATCCACTCTGCGGATACTCTGTCTGTCTCTATACCTGCAGTAACCAATATTGAATACCTAGCTTTTTTTTCAAACTCTGACGCTATTCCTACGTGGATTTGCATATCAAATTCGGGGTTTTTGCCGGCGTTTTTCGACATCTGTAAATACTCTGACATTCTTTCAATAGAAGTATCAATTTGGTCTCTAGTTTCTGCTTCCATGGAGCTAGCCCATGATGTGTGCCCCCAGTTAAGAGGATTGGTGTAAACCCTAAGATTGCTGTTCAGTTGTAGTGCTCTAAATACCAGACGAGCATGTTCACCATATCCAGATTGAGTTAGGATTGGTGCTTCTAATAATACTTTTATCATAATTGTTCAAAACTCCAGTGCTTGTAGCCTTTTCTATTTTCCCAAGAACCAAACTTATCAAATACATCTTGAAATGTTTGATACCATAATCCTGAATATTGTGAAAATCCATAGTTATTCAAAACATGATTTCTTCCTTCTCTACCCATCTCGCCTCTTTCTTCTCTTGAAAGATTATAAAACTTTTCTAAAGCATCAACAACCTGTTGTCCGCTTAGTCTGTCCTCGTAAATATAAGGTACATCTTGGGATCCAATAATTGCCTTAGATGCTGGTTTAAGGCCAATTCCAAACCACTTTTCTCCATCAGTAACCTGTTCTTGTAAGCCTCCTGTCATATTGACAATTATTGGTGTTTCACAAGCTAATGATTCTAATGTAGCTAATCCAAAGCCTTCTGCATCTGAAATATTAATCGTGCAGTCGCATGCGCTATAGACCTTCGCTAAATCTTCAGGTGGCATCTTTTGAGTTGATAACAGAACCTGTCCATCTTTTAATTCTAAGTTTTCTAATATTGCTTCTAAATCTTGACCGTTGGGGTCTTTTGGTTCTGTGTGCATTACAAGTATTGCTTTATCGTGCCCAACCTTATCTAAAAATTCTTTAAACCAAAAAATTAAAGATCCAGATTGTTTTCTTCTTGCGTTTCTATTATTCCAAAAAAATATAATTTTGTCCTCGTGATTATTTGAAATCTTTTTCCTCAATTCCAAACGACTCTGTTCTCCCTTATTGCAGAAAATACTAGTATCAACAGAGTGTGGTATTCTAACACAATCAACATCAGGAGATACAGTTCTTACTATATCATCTGTGACCTTACTAATTGTGCAAACTACATCATTCGAGTCATAGAACTTTTTATTAAAGTTTGGGTATGGATAATTGTCCCAAACATGATAGTAAATCATTGGTACATTTTTTCGTATCTCTGATGACATGTCCCAAAGCCAAACATAGAATCTTGGATCCGTCATGAACCAAAGGGCATCCGGTTTATAATCTTTTATAATTTTTCTAACTATACCTTCATTCCCATAACCATCAACAGGCTTAATTTGCCAGTCCTCCTCATATGGAGACACGTTTAAGACTCTATAGTCATGGTGTTTGATGGCACCGGCCAAACAAAAGAACTTAAATTTACCAGTTCTAAGCATGGCCTCTATCATATATTTTGTTTGTGTACCTACACCAGAAGGCACTAGCGGCGAGTCCGCTATAACTAAAATTCTTTTCTTATCTGTCATTGGCAATGTTCCGTTTTATAAAATTTGCAATATTTGCAATTAAGGCGATTTTTGATCTTAAGACCCTTCTCTATGTTTATAACAGCATTCTCTAAAAGTTTTAAGGAGTTCTCTGTCTTTTTTTGTCCAGATGTCACTCTCAATACTTCTACATTTTCTTGCTTTGCAGTTCTTTTAAGTAGTACAAAATAAGTTTCTATTTGTTTTGAATCTATTTTATGTTTTTTAGAAAAATAGTTTTTATAGTAAGTTAACTGATATGTCGTCATTGGGTCGGATTTCTTATCTCGGGACCAACCCCAAGAACATGTTTTCCAGTCAATAATATGATACTTGTCATCTTCCGTTTTGATAACCATATCAATAAAGCCTTTGAAATTAGTTCCATACGACTCAAATTCAGTAATTGGCTCTAAGATTTCTTCCTCTACAGAAATTACTTCAAAGTTTCCAAAGTGATGTTTTACTGCTGGTAAGACTTGCTTGCAAATTGGTACTGCTTGTCTTCTCATCTCACTTACAAGGTCGCCATTAAGCTGTTTACCTGATTCTTTTAAAATTTCAAGTTCATTTAAAAATGCTTTTTCGAAAATTTCTAATCCACTGTTTGAACTGGTCGGTATTGTTTCCTCACAAACTGTATGAATTGCTGTGCCGAAAGCAGTATACTCGTTTCCCTCAAAATGGGGCAACTTATCTATGTATATAAGTTTGTGTCTATATGGACATTCTTTCCAATTTTTTAATTCAGAAAAGCTAATTCTCTTTATTTCTGTCATTTTACCTCTTTCTTTGTTGTTTTCTTTATTGTACCACTTTTTAAAGCTGTTGTCGAGGTTTTTTGTTTTCTAGTTGTACGCTTTCTCGTGGGTGGTTTAGGTTTTTCTACTTCGTAAACCCATGTGCCAGTATTTGTATACTTTTGTTTGCTCATATTCGATATTTTTTTACTAGGCGCGGAAACTAGTTTTACTTTATCAATTAAATCTTTTGGTATCAATTGACGATGATCTTCAGTGTAAATTAATTTTTCCTCTATAGCATACATTCTTTTTTTAATTGAAATTGTAATTTTCAATATATTATCTTCTTGCGTTATTTGTTCTTTAAACATCATTTATCTCCTCATTGATAGTTTAGAAATCTTTTTATATAGAATTGGACTAATACTTTTTAGCCTGCCAATATCTTCTTTCATGAAGAATGCTTCAAAGCCGTTTGCAAAATACTCCCTTAATGAAGTTGCTCCATATGGAGAATAAAACAAATTAGCTATCACAGATGACAGTAAAGAGTAACCAACCTCTTTGTACAAAAACATATCAAAATCTTCTACATATTCATCATTTAAGAAATGCCCAAGCTCTATATCAAACCCTTTATTTTTTAAAATTATCCACATTTGTTTTCTTTTTTGTAAAAATTCTTTTTTTATTCCACCGTCGCCATATATAAATTCTAACTCTACTTCTTCCACTGAATGAGCTACTTCATGTATTAGATCATCTAATAGATCATCATTTGAGCTTTGTTCATTAGTTACGAATATCATTGAATTCTTATACATTGCTTGAATTTGTCTATCTTGTAATTCTGAAAATTGTCCTACTTGTATTGTATTTACATTTCGTAGAAGATCAGCAGGGACTACAGAGACAAGTGTTTCTACTGTTTTTCTCACTGAAACATTTTTTCTTGTTTGATTCTTTATTGTTACTTCAATTCCGGAGATATTAAAAGATTTACTCTGCTGTTGCTTGTTTTTTATGTATTCCACATTTACCATTGACGTACTCCGTATCTTTTAATGCTTGGGTATATCCGTTTATCCAATTTTCTTCTGCTACGGCTAACAAAAATTCTGGGAACTGCTCTGCAAAAACATCAATTATATTTTCTACCGTAATTTCTTCTGTTTCTGGGTTTATTTTATTTCCAACGTAATTTACTATTATTTCTTTTAATTCTGATTCTGTTGGAACAACCTGTTTTAATAGTTCTGAATTTTTCATAGTTTAGTTGCTGCTATAGTCGCCACTTTTGACCTTTCTCCCTTTAATAATGTTACATGACCCGTAAGATCCTCATCTTTTAATCTCTCTACAACATAGGATAGCCCATTGTTAGTTGCATCAATATAGACATTATCAATCTGCTCAATATCTCCGGTTAGAACAATTTTTGTTCCCTCACCAACGCGAGTAAGAACTGTTTTTATTTCATGTTGTGTCATATTTTGAACCTCGTCAATAACTATGAATGCGTTTGAGATTGATCTGCCTCTGATAAAAGTCATTGCCTCTACTTCTATTTGACCTTTATCCATATATAATTCAAGTGTTGCTTTATCATCTCCCATAAGAAATTGTAAGTTGTCTTGTATCGGGGCTAACCATGGAAGCATTTTTTCCTCCATAGAGCCAGGCAAAAAGCCTATATCTTTACCTACCGGTTCGACTGGCTTAGTTACTACTATCTTCTTGTAAAATGCTCCTTGGCCGAAGGTTTGTTCCAAGCCTGCAGCGAGGGCTAACAAAGTTTTGCCTGAACCGGCTTTTCCAACCAGAGATACAACTGGCACTGTAGGATCTAATAAAAGATCAAAAGCAAATTGTTGCTCCTTGTTTCTAGGCTCTGTATTCCAAATTTTTTTATTACTTTTTACAATCTTTTGAAGAGGGCTATTATAATTGTCAAATCTTGCTAGTGCTGTTTTTTTGTCGTTCGAATTTGAGATAAGCATGACAAATTGATTCGGGCAAAGAGCATGCTCTTCAGGATCTATCCAAATTTCGGTGCCGGCGTAAAATCGGTCAACATCTTGTTCATCTACAAGTATCTCTGCTCGGCCAGTATACAAACCCTCTGCATGGTCCACAACTTGCTCGGCATTATAATCCTCAGTAAGAAGCCCCAAAGCATCACATTTTACTCTCATGTTTATATCGCGTGAAACTACGACGACTTTTCTAGATTTGGGTGCACTTTCTTGCTCAGAAAGTGCTGTGGCAATAATTTGATTATCTGAATCTTCTAAATCTAAATCATCTGGTAGACAGAGTGGATTATAAGATGCTACTCTCACTATACCCATTCCCTTATCTATCCTAACACCCTTAGATAAACTTCCTTTATCTCTGAGTGCATCTAGATTTCTTATTATGGATCTAGCTTGTGATCCTACAGAATCTTGTCTTTTTTTATGTTTATCTATTTCTTCTAGAACTTTTAATGGGATTACAATATCATTGTTTCCAAATGAATTTATGCAGTTTGAATCAGTAAGATAAACACTTGTATCTAGAACATATGTTTTTTTAGCCAAAATGTGTCCTTTTTGTTATATAATAGCACTATTAATTAGATTTTTTAGTGATTTTTACCCATTTGGTAGGAACCTTTTTAAAAATTATAGTCTCTATTTTTTTAGAATTTGTAGGCTTCTCTATATTTTGGTTTTCTATAATTGTGTTTTTTCCCGGACCACAGAGTGCGAGAGTTGCTATAGTTAAGCCTGCTAAAGCTAAGTTCATTTTTTATCTCCTTTAGAAAATAATATTTTTTCATATATACTTATTATATATGCAGAAGAAAAGCACTATTTTATTTCTTTTATTTACTTTTTTACTTTATAGCTGCGCTACCGTCAATCTAGAGAGAAAAGTTGACCCGCCAATTAAGAGCTTTGTCAAGGTTTACCATTCCATAGTTATCTCAAAGTGCACAGAACCTTTTGAAAAAATGTGCCCTGTTGGTAAATATCAATCTATGGGGAGCGGAATTATTATGGATATTTTAGAAGATCAGACAATCGTAATCACAGCTGGTCATGTATGCGATTCTGATGTCGACACAACCAAAATTTCTGAATTTTTGCAAACAGTTCAAGTATTAGACCATAGAGGTATGGAACATGAAGCTCACGTTATGATGGCAACTCAAGATAATTCAAAAGGTGAGGTTGATATGTGTGCACTATGGGTTCCGACCTTGAAAGAAAAAGGCGTAAAATTTTCTATGTTTAGGCCAAGAGTTGGACAGGAGCTTTACTATATGGGCGCGCCTCAGGGCATATATCACCCTCCTGTTGTGCCTTTATTAACTGGATTATATAATGGCCAACTTGATGCTTCTAATTCTTTAGTTTCAATACCTGCGACTGGTGGTTCTTCTGGGTCCGCTGTTATGGATTTAAATAATAGAGTTGTTGGAATCTTGTGGGCTGCCCATAATTTTAATCAAGTCTCTATAATGACTAACTGGGATGCTTCTGCTGTATTTTTATGGAAAGTTATTCAAATGTACGAGGGTAAGAAAAATATTACTCTCCCTCCGATAAGGAATTAATTTTTTCTAACTTTTTCTGAATCATTAGTCTCAATCTATTTGCAAAGTGAGGCTTCCCCGCGTTTTCTGCGCGTTCTATTGAAGCTTCAATCTCCATTATCTCAGTTTTTATTTTTTGTAATCTATTTTGTATAGTTCTTAATGTTGGCATTTTCACTCCTCCTTTTCATAATATTCAACATATACTTTGTATCTTAGAGAGGTTCCATCAAAACCAGTACCGGGAGGTGGGATAGATGGACTAAAATGAACACTCACAACTTCTTTATCATTCATCAAATTGGTTAAAAAATTTAAAGATATAATATTAACAGTAAATCTGTATGTATTTTTTAGTTTGTTATATTTTCTATGATTTTTAAAATCTAATATTTCTCTGTGTTTTCCTAAGTGCTTATCGATAACTTGATATGATTCTTCTAAAGTGTAATCTCTAAATACTTTTGGCTGCTTATTTGTTTTTCTTGTGCGACCGCGTCGACGAGGTTTACTAGTTTCACTCATTTAAATTATTTCGTCCACTAACCCATATTGTAGGCACTTTTCTGCTTCCCACCAAAGATCGTGCTTAAGAATATTATCCATTTCTTTTTTTGGAATCTTTGTATGTTCTTTGTAAATGTTTTTTATTTTTTCCATTAACATTTCAGAGTTTTGCATATCGTCTTGCATTTCTTGAAACTTGCCCCACATAACACCAGATAATTGGTGTACTAACATGCAGGAGTTTCGGTGCATCATTCTATGTGCGCCGACACAGGACATCAAAGTCGCTGCAGACGCCGCGCAACCATCAATTATTGTATGAACTGGAATTTTTGAGTTCTTAATGTAATCTACAGCCGCTAGACCTGCAAAAACGGATCCTCCATAACTGTTTATATGCAACATAATTGGCGGTGGCTCATATTCAAGCGGACCTGTTTTTGAAAGCATATTAACATTTAAACTGAATATGTTCTTATTTAGTTGTAAAATCTTTGGTCGAGTGACACCCGAATAAAAATATACTCTATTATGTAAAGTATCTACAACATTATTATCAGTTGAAGTGTGTCCCTTTGTCTCCGAGGCGTACTCATGCACAGAGATCGGCTCTGGTTTGGGATCTTCTTTTTCTCCCCAAAAATAATCTTTCATTATTCACCTTTGATTTGTTGAAGTACTAAATTTCTAAGCTCTTTTAGTTCCTTAATTGCAGTCATGGATGCCTTTCTCACGCGGCGCCCGGCGGAAGCATTACCTTCTTCGCACTTTTGTGCATCTTCTTCAACCGTGGCCAGTTCGTCTAAAATTGTCTTTAATCTTTCAGTAATCATTTGTTTCTCCTTTTTAGAAAGCTAAGTGGGCCCACCTGGACTTGAACCAGGAACCGACGGTTTATGAGACCGTAGCTCTAACCGATTGAGCTATGAGCC
>MDTB01187252.1_pt1 | contig 22657 bp, 33 predicted proteins | sample 811161 | NCBI WGS metagenome assembly MDTB01 (sample SAMN05326650, study PRJNA326480) | marine metagenome | isolation source: seawater | place: Mediterranean Sea | collected 2009 | reverse complement strand
GGCGGCATTGTGATTCATTATATCCCATTGCCTTTGTTCTGCATCTTCAGGATGTTCTCGCAACCATCTCATTGTGGTTGATCTGCCATTCAAATCTCTATCTTTGGCATTTACTTTCATACCGCCAAATTCAGATTTATCATTTAGCCATTTGCAACAAAAACCTATACGCATATTATATTTTAACATTTATGTGGCATTTGTCAACTATTCATCTAACAAAGTCTGCATCATTGCCCAGTGACCTATAATGTTGCTACAATCAAGTTTAAATTTGTACTCTCTGTCTATGTCTCTTAAAATTTTATTTGCTTTAGCCATGCTCAAACCTGCATTAGCCGGTAATTGTAGTGCGTTAATTGTTTTCTTTTTTAACCCTTTAGCGGCCTGTACTCTGTGCCATCCATCGGTTAACAAATAATATCCTGAATCTTTAATTGGTGTCACAAGTATTGGATGCCATGCACCTTCCTTTTTAAGTTTGTTTATCCAACCACGTTTTTCTTTATTGAGAGGACGCACAACACCCAAACCCATCTCTGCCATGGTAACTAATTTGTTAATTTCTACTTTTATTTTTTTTATTTTAATATTAGTCATTGCCAGGAAGTGATGTCATTTGTTGCATTCCGCCTGTATTGACATATCCGGCTTTGTGTCTGTTTTGTTCTGGTTCTTCTTGTGATGTTAGTAATATATCATTTTCATCTATCATTCTAACTTCTAATTCAGCACCATCTTTTTTAACTTTAAATGCTCTTGACCAACGTCCGTGTGCAACCATTACCCACTCTCCAACTTTTACATCTTCTTGTTCTTTTCCAATAGCATATACCTTTGCCCATCTAGGATGAATACCGTCAGCAGAGCCATCATCATCTACAAGTATTATACCACCTTTGGATTTTGTTTCTCCAAAATGCATGTCGGAAACTAATACTCTTTTTTTAAGTGGAGTGATATCGTAATCCACAGTGTATTGTTTACCACCATGTGATCCAAATCCTTTGTTCTGTAAGTCTTCTATTTGTCCCATATAGAAGTATTATAACTGATTTATTCTAGTCCGTCAAGTGCCGCATCTATACCTTTTTTCTCAGCAGGTGTAGATGAAGTTTTTGGTTTAAAAGTCTCAACTGGTTTAGGTTGTACTTCAACTTTTTTAGGAGTTACTGTTTTAATCGGAGCAGGTTTTGATTCAACAGGAGTCATTTTTTGCACAGTTTTTTGTGGTGCTGGAGCAACTTTTTTTGGTGCTGAAGGTTTAGATCTTGCAGGAGTATCGTCAACCATACCTTTTGGTTGTTCATAATACTTTTGCATTACTTCTGCTTTAGTGGCTGTCACAGATCCACTAGGACCTAACACATCGCCTCTTGCATTCACTCCCATATTACCAACTGCTCTAACGTCTTCGTTAGCGGCTCTTAATTTTTCTATATCAACCATACGACCTTGCATGGTTCTGTACATTCTTTTTGGTCTTGCTCTTGCTACCATTATATGCTCCTATTATACTTTACTTATCATCTCAAAAACTCGGTATAATCTAAATTATACAACAACGGATTTATTTTATGTACTCCTATTAAAAACAAACAAAAACTAGAAACAGAACTACCTCTGCCCACTCCCCAAACTATGTTATTTGACCTTAATGTATCAATAAAATATATTAAGAACTGCAACACTTTTACAAAATCTTTTTTTTGAAATAAAATATATTCATCTTGCACTCTTGTTCTTTCCTGATCTGTTTGACAACGCTCTAGTAGCCATTTAAGTACATCAATTTCATAATATTCCTTAGGCATATTCCAACTTTGGCAATTTAATCTATCAAATTCATGAGGATTTGGTCTATCTGGAACCGTTTTTATTTTTGGTAAATCTAATCCAAGTTCTTTTAAACTATTATTGTACTGTGTAGTATTGTCAAAAAATAATTTTGATATGTCAAACTTTGGATTTGTATAAAGTAAGTCTATTGCATCCTGTTCACTAAAGATACAATCACCTGTGTCATTTGTTTTTATCTTTGCCGCCATCTAAAACCTTTGGATTAAATTCAAATATTTTAGCATGGTCTTGGTGTAGTTTGTCAACTGGAATTTTATTTGCTGTCCAACTGAAGTGCCCTGTATAAATGCCTTTGTCAAATTCTTGATCATATGTTGCCGTATCTGCTCTCAACCACCATGGGTCAAAACTACTATATTTGTTTGTAAACCAATTGGGTGTATCTAATAATAACAGTTCTTTGCTGTCTTTGTCAACCGAGTAGGTAATACCGTCTCCTTGCCAACTGCTCAGTTCTAATTTACCAACAGTAATTTTTGAATCCAATATTGTATTTGCTTTGCAAAAGCAAACTGCCGCCATGATTTGATCATAAGGCGGTTTTGGTAATTCAATAAATCTATTGTTTGAAGACTTCTTTAATGTATGATAAAGTTTTTCTTCTCTCCACGTGGTAATGGTATTTGCAAATATTTGTTCAAATAATATTTTTATTCTTTCAAAATAATCAGTTTGTTCTCGCAAGTCCGCTGTGTGAGGAGTGATATGAAGTTTAACTTTATATTCGTTTGAGAATAATTCTCCATCGACTATGATAATTGATTTAAATTTTGTGTTCCAACTAAAAGTGTTTGACATTAATATTACTTACTATTCAATATTAATTAGATCTCCAAGATCTGGTTCACCTCTTGCCTTCTTATAATTCTTATGCCAAGACTCGATTCGTCTTTGTCGTATTGCATCTTGATAAGTCATTAAGGCTTTTTGTAAATTGGCAAGCATTTCAGGATTTCGTCCACGTCTGGCTATTCCCACCTTTCGAGATAATTCTTTTATTCTTTTTGAAATATCCTCATCGGACATATTAGCAATTTCTTCTTGTAATGGATGAAAATACATTACTACCTCCTATTAGATGTAGTTGTTTCCTAATTGATGCATCAATACTGTTGTGCCTGCATCTGGTGTAAGAAATTCATATAGATATCTTCCGGAGGTTGGTACAGTGATTGTATCAGATGAACCATCTCCGCCTGCAACTCCTCCTGATACTAGCACCGAGGATGGAATAGTAATTGTATGTGCTGTGCTTACAACTGTTATATCTAAAATAATTCTACCTACAGTGTTTGTTGCTGGTAAATTTACAAAGTCTAAAGTAATAGAAGCATTTGTTGTCAATGTTTGATAGTGCCCATTCTCATGATTTAGAGTAATATTGCCCCCGGTTGTGCCATGAGGATAAACTGTTTCAGCGGTATCTTTAAGCACCGCTCTAGTTACTAAATTATCGGTAAAATCAGATGCTGAATTTGTATTTGCTTTGTTTGTTTGTAAATCGGTTAATTCTTCCTGGGCAGTGGTAAAATTTGCTTTTATCTGATTAAAGTTATCTCTAAAACCTTGTGATGAATTATCTTGTCCTGCTTTAGGAAATGTACCATCTATATTTGCTGGTGCTATTTTACTTGCCATTTATTAAATTCCTTTATTTCTAAATATAAGATATTTATCAGTGCCTCTACCCACTCTAATTATTGTGCCAGAATCTGGAGCATTAACAAATGATACCGTGGTTTTTTTGTTATCACTATCATGGGTTAAGGAAATTTCATGTTCGTGATCAGCAGATCTTAATTCACCGTCTGCTGTTAGATATGTAGGATCTAAATTGTTATCTGCTGTAACATTATCACCTACAAATACAACCACAGATCCTTTTTTTACCAAAATATCTTCTTCATGCACAATTTCATTTAGGACAAAATCTGTTGTGGAACCATCTGCTGTAAAAGTTTCTGGAGCAACTACACTTTTCGAAATTGAATATCTATCTATTACAAAATTAATGTTTTGAAATTTAAGTTTTTTATTTTCAATTCTCTTTTTAATTAATGCTGATGTTCCTGGTTTGCAGTAACAAATTGGTACTGCCATTACATACCCAATTGGTGCTCCTGTGCCTGTTTGAGCAGTTCTCATCCATAAAGGTAAATGTGTCCATTCTTTATGCCCTAAATCTTTCATCCTTGTTCTCATATTTTCAACAGCGTTAGGATAAATTGTTGAAACAAAATCTAAATCTGCTGATAGTTGATTTGCATATCTAACTTTTGATCCCGAAGTTGAAAAAGATAATCCGCCATCTGTGGTGATTTCATAAACATCTCTATCTGTTGTTGTATTTGAAGTCGATGCTCTGGGTCCTAACATAGGTTTAGCCACTGCGTCTCTCAAATTTATTGCACTTGAAACAGCAATTCCAGAATTATTTACAAGTCCGTCCTTTACATCAATATAAACTATTTCGTACTTCACAACACCGTCTTGTTTTGCTATTGCGGTTTTGACATCTCCAAGATAAAGTGTTTTCGGAGAGTGATTTTGTTCCATTTGTTGTTGAAATGTTGTTAATGTTTGTGCTTGAAGTCCGGCCAACATCAACATTTCAGGTTTGACTCTCATACCAAAATTTGTATCGTCATTTCTGTACATATATTCAGATGAATTAATGTTTGGATCTTGTGCAATATTATAAAATATATTTTGGTCAATAAAAGAAGTAGACTGCCCTGTCATATTTCCGTATTCTATAGTTGTAAATGGAATATCGATGTTTAAAGTAAATTCTTTTGATGTTGCTAATGATTGATATTGGTCACTTACAGACACTGTAAATGTAAACGAACGTGTGCTGTCTGTAAAATCACTTGGATCAATGGTTCCAACTAAATTTCCTTGTGGTGATAATGTTATGCCTGTTGGTAACGATCCTGATGTCAACTCGTAATTTAAAAATCTATCCTGATTTTCTGCAACGGCTTCTATAGAAAGTATACTTGGTATATCTGATTTCAATGTGCCAACCAATGCTGGTGTTGTAAATGCTATTCCAATATCTATTTCACCTATTACTTTCATTGTGAATATTTGATCTGTGAATACATTTATACCTGTGGCAATGACTCTGTTTGCTCTTACTGTAAATGTATAATTGACTTCAATAGCCGTCTGTCTTGCAAGAGTGCCATATATTTCTCCTGAACTACTATCAATTTGTAGTCCGGTTGGTAATGATCCAGACACAACCGAATAACTTAAATCAGATTGTAATGGATCAAAATCATCAACATCAACTTTTATTACAGCGGCGTTATCGTGTCTAAAGGTACCAAGGTCTGATGCTGTTTTAAATACTGGTCTTCTATTTGAACTGAAGTCTACAGTCAATGCAGATCCACCTATAGTGTTCATATCTGCTTTTATTTCTGAATTCGAAACTCTCCAATAATCCGCAGTGTAAACAAAAATTGAATTGTCTTGTTCTGAATAATTTGTACCGTCTGAAACTCTAATTATAAAATCATAATTTATTGATCTTGATTTTGAAAAAACTGTTCTATCATACACTTGTCTATCGTATTGTTCCTCACCTGCGTATCCTCCTTGTGGTCCAAAACGTTCATCGTCTGTAAGTTGCACTATGCCGGATATTAATCCTGTTGAGGTCATTGTGATACCAGGCGGCAGAGAACCTTTTACTATTTCGTAAACTAATTGTTGTCCGGCTCTGGTATCTGTATCTGTCGCTGTTACTTGGAATGAAAGAGATGAGCCATCCAGTATCCAATATAAACCAACTCTTGTTGAATCATCTAGTGATAATTGACCAGACGCAGTTGTAAATGTCGGTGCATCCGCTCCTTCAATATCTAGATAAAAAGTTCTATCTGTAATTTTTGTTCCGGCCGTGGCACGTACTACGAAGGTGTATCTTGTTCTTTTCGAAACCTCGGCCGGAATGCCAGTCAGTAAACCTGTTGAAGTAAGTTCCATTCCTGAAGGTAGGTTTCCTGCTATTACGGAGTAAGTGATAGCCGTAGAATCGGCTGTGTTCGCTTCTAATTGTAGCGAATATGATACTTGTTCGTCAATAGACGCAAGTTTACCTGCTGTGGTAGTCCACACTGGTGTTGTCATAGAACTTACTCCTTCACCAGTATTTAGTGGTTTTTAATGACTATTAAGATACATTAAAATACGGAATTGCCACTTCGGTTCCATCTAACTTGAGTTTAAGATATCCAAGTGGTCGTATTTCATTTGCCGAATCTAAAGGAAGATGTGTAGCGGCACCAACTGCACCTACTGTCATCTGCGTTTGTGCATTTTCAAAATTAAAGTTTCCTGTACCATGTACTCTAAAATTTAAATCTCCGTTAGTTGTAACCTGTTCAACTCTGGCGTTGTTTGCCAAGAAAAGTCCAAGTGATGACGATAAATCACGTGCCGTAAATGAGTTAGGAACGTTAACAACAGAGCCACCAAGTGTTATAATACCTGCCGCATTAGGATTGATGTTTATTCCTCCATTGGAATTTGTTGCAATTATACCATTTGAATTGATTGAAATATTGTCAATTTGCAATTCACCATCTATGACTACGTCTCCTGTAATGGTCTGTCCAACAGTTGTCATGGATGATTGTACATCAACAACACCTGTGTCTTTTGCAGAAAGTTCTAAATTTGCATTTGATGAATTTGTTGTAACTTTATTGTCTTTAATCTGTACATAATCGATATTAGAAGTGCCTGTAACAGTGTGTGTGCCTGTTGTTGTAATATCTGCCGTTGTAAGTGTGCCAGTTACACCTAAACTTGTGGAAAAAGTTCCTGCACCTGTTACTGCCAATGTTGTACCATCAAAAGTTAAATTAGATTCTCCTTGGAATGCATTTGCACCTGTAACAGTTGTGATCTGATTATTTGTTGATCCTGTAAGCACTGCTTTTGTGTCTGCATATGCTTTTATTGATTGTTGAGTGGCAAGTTGTGTTGCTGAGTCTGTTCCCATGGCATCTTCATCAAGTATACCAGTCACAGTTGCACCTGTTGCCAATGTTAAACTCGTTCCTAAACTTGCGGCACCTGTAACGTCTAATGCTTCTGCTATTGTAACTTTTGTTGAATCGCTTGAATCTAATGTTGTGCCATTTACTCTTAATGCACCTAAAACTACATCACCTGTTCCGCCCGGTTGAATGCTTATGTCACTGTTTGAAGGCGATGATATTGTGTTGTCATTTACAGTTAAATTTTCAACTATGACTCCGCCTGTTGCATTTCCTGTTAATGTAATAGCACCGTTGGTCGTATTTGTTGTAATTGTTGTTCCGTCTATTTGCACTTGGTCCGCTTCAAAGACACCAATAACTTTTGTCTGATCTCCTGATGCATTTCCTAAATTTATATTTCCATTTGCAAAAATGTCTCCGGTTGCGGTTATTGTTCCTGTAACATTTGTATCTCCCTCAAGTTCAACAGTACCAGTACCGTTTGGTATAATTCTGATGTTTTCGTTTGATCTTGCCGAAGTAATATTGTGTCCGTTAATATCTAAATCACCACCTAACTGTGGAGTTGTATCCTCTAAAATGTCATTGGCTTCTGCAGAATCACCATACAATTCTGTGAAGTTTGCATTAATTTTATTAAATGCTGTTCTTAATGGATCACCTGTACCGTCATTTGCACTTGATCCTACGTTAATTGTTTGTTTAGCCATGTTTTATATTGTCCTCGTTTATAAGATTATTTATTGATATTTTTATAAACCGAATGTGATTTAAACGTTGATTACAGTTCTTACAAATTTATATGTCACAGAATCACTGGATATAGGAACCATTAATACTCTCAATTGGCCACTGCTTATATCAACGGAATATGTCACAAGTGATGAACCTGTTGAACTTACTCCTGTGCTGGATATGTATGCAGTTGAGCCATCGTGAGTTATATGTAGTTCATCCATTGCGTATCTGCTGTTGGTTGTGTCAGTAATACTGACTGAATATTTTGCACTTCTGTATGTTGCTATAGGAAAACTATCAAGAGGTTGTGCCGCTGAAGAACCTGAGTGAATAACTACTCCATCCGATTGTGAAGAATGGTTTAATACAGAAAGACCTGTAATAGTTGTTGCAGATAATGTACCATTCACCTGCAGGTTATCTGCAATAGTAACAGCAGAAGAATCAGTTGATGAAATTACATTGGTATCTATTGTGTCTGCACTTAAAGTTCCTGAAATATTTAATGCGTCATTTATTTGTATTGCAGTTGAATCAGATGATTCAACAGTGTTAAGTTTAATTGTATCTACTGCGATGTCACTATTGAAAGTAACATCTCCACCACCACCAGATGCAACGGTGCTGACATTTAGTGTGTCACTTGAATTGATATTAATCGCAGTTGAATCAGCAGAACTAATTGTTGTTCCACTAATTGTAATTGCGCCAAGGATTATGTTTCCTGTACCAGATGCTGACAAAATTAAATTGTCGTTTGACCTAGTTGCTTCTATATGATTGTCACGAATTTGTATTGCTTCGAATTCAAGCACTCCTGTTCCATTTGCAATAAGTTTTAAATTTGCATTTGAAGTATTTGTTGAAATTGAATTTCCTTCTAATGTTATTTGAGAAGTTACAGGAGAGGCCGCATACAACTCTGTAAAGTTTTCATTGACAGCAATAAAGGCTGATCTTAAATCATCACCTGTTCCGTCGTTTGCGTTACTACCTACATTAATTGTTGTCTGTGCCATTTATTATCCTGTGCTTATTTTTAAATCATTTCCACTTCTCCACAGTTGACCTGCAACTGATGGATCAGATGTTGGCAAATTAGGCATCATTACTTTTATTGAGTCTAAAGTTATGGCACCTGTGCCGTTTGCTGTTAGGGTTAAATTTGCATTTGTTTCTATTGTTGTAATTGCTGAACTGTCAATTTTTAATTTATCTATTTCGATGGAACCCGTACCGTTTGGTTGAAGTTTTAAATCGCCATTAGTTAGTGTTGTTGTGATTAATCCTGTGTCTGCATCACCTACTAATTGATAAACTTCTTCGAAATTCGTGTTGATTTTGGTCATAGCGGTACGTAAAGTATCGCCTGTTGCCGAATTTCCTTCTGTTCCTGTGTCTATGTTTAATCGTGCCATATTATGTTTAACAGTATTTATTAAATACTTTTGATGTTCATAGAAACCCTAAAGACTATGAGATTGTACGAACGCCAAAGCAAACTTGGCCAATACCACACCTTTCACCGTAAAAATACCATATTTGTGTTTAAGTGTGATTCATGCGGAGTCACTTTTCTACGTCCCAGAGCAGAAGTAGATCCAGATAGAGCCAGTAACGATTATAAACATGTTTGTTCTTATTGTGATAGCAAAAAATTTGCACAAAAAGTCGGTGTGAAAATGCGTAAAATTTACAAAATTGATGCGTCTAGTACAATGACTCTATAAAGATATCCATTTGATATCTTCCTTCTTTCCATCTACCCATCTTCTGAGGTCAGCATAAATTCCTGTTTTTACATTTGCAAAAGGACGAAGTGTGTTTAATATTTTGTTTCCATCCATAAAATAATGGCGTAAAAACGAGTTACCCGTTACATATTCTTTTCTGTTGATAAAGTAAAAGTTTGTCTTAGGGAATTTCCTAATAATTTGCCTTAATTGAAACAGCCATTCGTATTTCAAATATGCTTTCATGTTCATCCTTGAAGGATAGTTTTCTGTATTTTTATAAACATTATTTTGGATTCTGCTTTGAATACCCTCTTCTGCTTCCCATTGTTTTGCACCAAGTATATCAAATGCCAGCAACACAATATTTTTAACACCAGACTCCGCGGCTAAAAGTAAAGCACTCATTCCAGATCCTCTGTTTTGTGCAAAGTCTATAGTTCTTATTTTATTACCGTGTTTTTCATAATTTCCACCACGCCAAATTCTATAAATTTTTAAACCTGACGGAGTGTCGTTTTCTTCGTCTCCTGGCATAATATAACTCCATTCTGAAATATCATTAGGCCCGTGTATTTTTAAATTTGGATTTTCCTTGTCGTACCAATTTTTAAGTTCTTCATACATTGGAGGGTTTACCGCAACAATATGATCGCAAAGGGTAGGATGGTCTCTGTATATGGCGTTGCAACCATATATTATACCTTTTGTTTTTAATTCGTCTATTGGAAAAATTGCTCTTGATTCACCGTTACCTATTACGAATGCTGTATCCATTTATACACCAAATGATTCTCCACAACCACATCCTGATTGTGCATTTGGATTTTCAATTGTAAATTCTGATCCAAATGTTTCTTCTTTCCAATCTATTTTTGTGCCTGCAACATAAAGCATTGACGTTTCATCAACAACAAAACGTCCGGTATGCCAATCTTCTAAGACATCATCTTTTGCTATGTCTTCTTTTTTATCCGCAAATCCCCATTGGTATTTGAAGCCAGCACATCCACCACCTGCTACTGCCAAACTCACTGCGTATTTGTCTGGATGTTTGGCCAGCAATTTTTCAATTTGTTGTTTTGCTTCGTCTGTAATATCAAACCATTTCATACTATTAATTATCCTTCTTTGTTCCCCATATTATTAATACCGATAGCAAGGAAAAATGCCATGGCTTCTTTTTTGTCTTCAAAACTCATGTAACTGTTTTGCTCTTGCCATCTGTGATCCCATGGATTGTCTGATTTTGGTCCTTCAAACCACCAACCCCATTTGCTTTTACAATTAATCTGGCACCATTCTATACAGTCGCCCATTATTCCGTTGCTGTTCATGTCTATATCGTATTTGAACCTTTTTTGATAACCACAGTCTCGAGGAATATCATCCAGTTCCGGTTTAATTTTTTTAACCTTTACTTGTCCGTATGCTTTGCTCATTTCCAGTTTTGTACCACCCATTCGTCTGCACAATTAAATGGTTTAGGTTCTCCATGAAACACCGCCACCCTATTTTCTTCCTTTACCACAGCAGGCGTTCTAAAAAACTTTCTACCATCTTTTGACAACAGTTTTGTATCCTTCATTCCTATCATCTCCCATTTATAACTTCTAATCCAATCGTCAGGCCAGTGATTAATATCGTTTTTTGCTCTTTTCGTAATCCAATCTTGATCACCATGATTATTCTGCATTATTTTTCCCGGGTTGGCAACAAATTCGTCCCACAAATAATTAAGAGTGCCTGCTTTCCAACGCATTACACTTGAATTTGATAATTTCCAATCTGGAACCCTGCATCTATTGAAGTCTCTTATTATCATGAATTTATCAGGATCATAAGTGAATAAGTTGTCAATATTACGGAATACAATTAAGTCAAGATCAAAAAATAAAATATTGCCCTGCAAAGGAAAATGTCCACCAAACATCCATAATTTACTCCACCAAGTTTTAATCCATGGATCATTAGGAAGAGGTATTACTTTAATATGTGGATCCAATCCTTTAGGATCGTCGGTGATGCAATGAAATTCATAAGGCACTGTTGTATTTCTTTTAACCATGTCATGCAAAACATTAGCATACTTGGAAATATACTTGTTCCCCCATTTAACGCATACTACGTGATTCATATCCTCTTTTTAATCCTTCCATTTGTATTTGCCTCCAATCAGCACTATCAAGTGTATATGGGTATTCATTTGCCCAACTTCTAGTTCCAATGATGTGAATACTTTTTATATTTAAATTATTTTTCATAGCATTATAAACTTCTGTAAAATTTTTATTTTGAAATCCAAGTTTCATATCAACCTGCCCTATTTTTATATAACCCAATGATAATTTTGGATCTTCCCAATCGTAATTATTTTCTTTTAACCATTGTCTAAAACCGTCCATCTCTTCTTTTTTAAAGTTGTGTGTTGCTTCTGTAATTGTATCTCCCCATTCTATATCAAATTCTCCAGAGTAATATTTTTGGTGATTGATTTCACTGCACATTGTTTCGGTCATTTTAGGTGCGTGTTCATCTCTGTAAACTTCTATTAGAGTTTTTCCTACTTGACTCCAATGTAGATATACCCCTCCTAACTCTCTGTCATATCTATTTTGTTTAAACAGATCAAAATCTTCATCATGTAAATTATATCTGGGTGCATTCAAAAAAGTTGTGATCTGAGAAGGTCTCATCCACTCAGGATCAACTTTGCTTTTTCTGTAACTTAACACCCAACTTTCTATCTCGTGGCATATATTATTCAGTTGTCGAATAGCATATTTGGTCTCCGTATCTGCTTGTTTGTAATATTTAGACAGTTGCCAAGCAGTGCCTTGTAGTTCCTCAAAGTATCGGTGTAACAAATTACAAGCATCATGTTTTAATCTAAGACCAGGTTTCGACATTTCGTTTCCGTCAGGACAAAGTCCAGTTTTTAGGGTTGACGAATATTGAAAATCATCTGCCGAAAATGGATGTATCTGCTCATATGCTGGATTAAATTTAAATGAATTTATTTGTGATATATTTTTGTTAAGTTCCTCACACAAAAAATGTAAATTCCTTTTTGAACTTGCCCATCCTAAAAAACAAAAGTTCTTTTCAAGTATTCTTTTTTGAACAAGATTATCTTGCAAGGCTTCGATAAATCTTTTTCCTAAAGGAGTATCGTATATGTGTATTCTTACTTGTTTGTTATCGTATTGAACAACAATATTTTCATATAATGTTTTATGGTTTTCTGTAGATGGCACTGTTCGCTCCGTGTTCCGCACATTCTACTTCAACAACATAACATCTATTATCTGTTTTTTCTCTGATTAATTTATCAGCAAAATTAAAGGCGTGTTCGGCAAACTTTTCTGCACCCACCCCATCAAAAGTTACAATATCTACAAGATCTAATTCTTGTAATTCTTTAAACTTGTCCATATGTGGGTCATTGATATCTAATGCTGTTTTATGATCAAAGTGATCTTCCAGCCATTTTTTTAAAGGCTTCAAACCACCAAAGTCAACTGCCCAATTTTTATTGTCTAACTTATCACAACCAAAAGTAAATTTGAATTGCAAACTGTATCCATGCAGTAAATGACAATGCGAATGATCTGCATTTGGTTGTCTGAATACGCAGGCAAGTCCTATGTTATGCCCATATGTTTTTGTACTAAAATATGCCATTAGTGTAACCTCTTTTTAATGTCGTTAATATCAAATCCTAAATCTTTACTTTTGCCTCTAATAGCATCAGTAACTTCATTTGGGATATTTAATTCACCGTCTATGATTGATTTTAAAAAATGGATGAAAATAGTAAATTCAGGTCTCTGTGTCACAGTCTCTGGATCAATACCGTGTTTCTCCATTTGGTTCAGCATTCCTTCTGTGGCATCGATCAATGCTTCAATGCTCTTGCTATGTTTTTGAAAATGTGCCATTATGTTATAATACTAGGTTTTTTTGGTACTTCAATTTTACTAAAAACTCTACTGTATTCCTCTTTGATTTTATCATTGATATATGCAATCGATGTAATCTTATCTTTTGCGATATTGATAGGTTTGTCTTGTTCAGCAGTGGAGAAAAATGTTCCAAATGCTAGACCTTGTGGTCCTTGCATTAGTACAAGTGCTTTCTCAATACTGATGTATGAGTCTGCTCCGCTTTTATATTTTGCAATTACTTCTTCTCCTGAAGCAAGTTTAAGAGTTATATGATCTCCATCTTTTATATTTTCAAACATATAACTTATTATAAACTTTATTTAGATTTTGTCAATTGCTTATTAATAAATCTTGCCATGCCTTCGTAAGTTTCTTGAAAGACATTTGCCTTTTTTTTCCATTCTTTAGGCATAATCCAGTTTTCGTCATTTACCACAATCCATCTTGTGTCAGGGTCTGATACACCCATCAACTTATGGAATTGGTATATCCAGTAACTTGGATCCACTGGCCTCTTGATATATGTGTATCCTTTTGATCCGTTGTATATGTTGTTTGGTGTCTTCTGATCTATTGGATATAAATCAAATCCTAACATGAATATTGCTTTTGGTTTAAAGGTTAGGGCAAGATTTCCTGCATGATTTCCAGTGCCCCAATGCCATGGATCATCTCTTCTTTCCGTTCCTGCATAAGGCAAGTCTGGTAATTTTTTTACATTAGGCCAATTGGCAAAAAAATGTGCCCATCTTTCTCTGGTAAAAATTGTGGTGCCTTTACCAACTGTGTTTACTGCTTCTTGGCACATATGCCTATCACAACATACCAGATATTCTGTCACATAATCTCTAAAGACTGCATTACAACCAATCACGGTAGAAAATTTTTTTAGCGGAGAAATATCGAAACCTCTTCTACTTTCTCCATTGCCTATTATAGAAACATACTTGGTCATAATGTTATTTAATCACCCTTTTAAACTGCTTTAGAGCAACGCACAGTGCTGGTAAAGGATTGTCTGGAATACTTGTATATACTATTCATTTTCAGCGATTAAACCCCATACAGTGCGATATTGATCCCATGCTTTTTTCAGTGCAGGATATTTTCTCCTCAGTTCAATGGCAGTTGGACCTATCATTTCTTCTTCATCTCTACCAGTATCAATGTCTTTTGCCAGTTGTGTTTTGGATACTAATTTACCAATTGATCCATCTTTGTTCTGTTCATATACAGTTTCTCCTCCGTCCGGAGAAACAAAGATTTTACCTCTAATAATTTTTTTACTTTTTTTCTTCATAATAATTTTGGGGCAAGTAAAGTCTCCCGTTCCTGCCCCATTTCAACAGAACTCTCGCTCGGAAGAAATTTGTAAATTTTTAATAATGCTCATTATGATCTGCACCCGGGTGAGCATAACGTATTCCTCCTTTAGGATCTGCATCATCTTTATGTCGTGGAATGAAATGAATATGAGGCCAAAATATTGTTTGTCCTGCACAATCGCCAATATTCATTCCCACATTAAATCCTGCCATTTTTCCTTCTTTAATCCATTCTTTGCCACAATAATAGGCCAGTTTGTATGACTCGCCTATGTATTCTGCTGTATCTTTTTTTGGAATAAAAAGTGTGTGTCCTTTTACACAAGGATATTTGTCTTTGAATACGCCTGTGAATTTGTTTTCAAAAATTGCTGTATCGTTGCCAAGCCAAGTTGATTCTTCATAGTTGTTAATTGGTTCCCTTGGTTTCTTGTATGTATGTTTTGGCGATGGCATTGGTTTTTATAATTCCTATTTTAATATTACTACTATTTGGTTTATGTTGCAATCTAATTTTTTCCCAATATTTGGTTTTTGTAACTGATTTATTATACTGTAAAATGTCCAAAAGATTAACAATCGCTTTTCTAACTTTTTCTGCACCCCCATGTTTTTTACAGGTATCAGATCTGCCAATATGCACAACTTTAGAGTTTATTTTTATTTTGTATACACATGGTAATTTAATCCACTTTGTAGCAGGACTTTTATTGTGTGTAATTTTATAGTCATTGATTGTATACAACTCTTTAATTGTATACCATTTAATATCGGACATTTTTTATTTGCAGTTGTTTGTAGACTTTTTGAACTTTTTTTGCTTGGAAGTAGCAGTCGGCTAGTGCATTATGCAGGTCTTGTCTTTTCTCATTAGGATCTCTTGGAACTAGACTAAACAGTGTTCTTGAATCTCTTATCTGCCAGTATTGCCAAGGTACAGGATGTCCTAGTTGTTTGTAAATATTTTGCAGAATTGCATAATCAAAAAGAGGCCCTTGACACCAAAACACGTCAACTCCTACTGCCCATTTGTTAATCGTTTTGATCATTTCATCTAAACTAATTCTATCTTTATCGCCTAATGCTTCATCAGATATTTCTTTAGGTTGCGTTGACCACCAATCCAGTGTGTCCTGCATTACATCTCTACCTTTGGCAGTTTGTGAATCTACATCTACCCTAAAATACATTCCTTGTGATGGTTCCGCATTGTTATAAGGATCAAACTTAACACCGCCCACAGTTAAAATTACTGCATCAGGATTGGTGCTTAAAGTTTCCAGATCTATCATAGCATGAATCATACTACAATTATACTACAATTTAGGTAAAAGTCAACTAGGCAGATATGCCGTTTTCTTTTGGTAAGAGTCGGGGATCAATTGTGGGTTTACCGCCTTCTTCTAGAAACTTGTTGTATTCCTCAAATTGTGCTTCGTCCCAACAATGTACCTCACCTGCTGATTGAGGATAAGTTTGTTGCATATATCCTGCAACAATCGTTGACTCCTGATAGCAACTTTGATATGTGTCATATAAGGTTTCTTCAAAGATGGCTCGGCAATCCACACCAAAACATATTATCACAACCATTATAAATTTCATTTCTCTCCTGACCTAAAAGTACTTACTTCTTCTTTTTCTGTTGCAAAGTGCGTACTTTTGTTTGCAACCTAATCAAGTCGTTGTCAAGCATCCTAATTCTATCAATGAGAGCAATTAATGTAGTTGATGTTGATCCTAATTTGGGTTTAATTTCTTTCACAATATAATTGTATAGATAAAAGATAAAATACGCAAGAAAAAATACTGCAACTATAGGAAACCCATATTCTTGTATTAAGGTAACCACTGTGTTAACTGGACTGACTACTTGCATCAATCTTTCCTCGCATCTTTCTTGCCATCGGTTCTGGCAATTCTATCTGTATCAACAGGCAAACCTAGTTGTTCTGAAACTTCTTGATCAATTTTTATTATATCGTTGTTCATAGTTTTGACCCTATTGTCTAATTGTGTAATGACATTTTGTATAAAAGTTATAGAACTAGCCACGGAACTTAGGATATATTTTATAATAATCATTATAAAAGCACCCATTCCTATGGTTGCCACAATAGGCAAACCTAACTCTGCCACCAATTTCCAAAATGTATTCATTATATGTGTATTTAATCTTTGATAGTATACACTTTAATTTCTTCGGTCTTGCCTTTGACTGTGATGCTGTCTATGTATTCAAACGGATAATTTGTCTCGATGGTGTGCCTTGTGTCCTCACCTATCACTATGGTCTTCCCAAGTGTTTTACTTGAACTTTCTAATCTACTTGCCAGGTTTACTGCATCACCAATCACAGAGTAATCAAACCTCTGCTCAGATCCCATATTACCAACCAGTGCGTCACCTGTGTTTATTCCTATTCCTATATTGATCTGTGGAAGTCCTTCTGATTGGAGGTGCATGTTCAAGTCTGCCAGTGCCACTGTCATTTCAAGGGCACTCTTAACCGCCATCTCTCTGTGTTTTTTGTTTTCGATAGGTGCATTCCAGAAAGCCATTATGCAGTCTCCCATGAACTTGTCTATTGTTCCGCCATTTGAGATTATTACGTCTGTCATTTGTGTTAAGAATCTGTTAATAAGTTTTGTAAGTCCTGCAGGGTTGCCTTTGTATTTCTCGCTGATAGGAGTAAACCCTCTTATGTCACAGAACAAGAAAGTCATGTTCCTTGTCTCACCACCAAGTTTCAATAGTGATGGATCCTTCTGCAATTTCTTAACCATGCCAGGATCTAAATAATGTTCAAACTGTTTCTTGATCTGTTTCCTCAATCTGCTTTGTGTTGCAAAATTATTATAGGTGCTGTGTGACCATATTACAAATATGAAAAGCACTGCAAAAGATGGATCAATCAAGAATCCTTTGTTTGCGTATGCCAAGAATGATGCATAACTGATTCCTCCAGTAACCAATAAAAGAAGAGGCACAGACAATAATACCGAAACCCTAGGTATCAATATAATCATTAATAATCCAAGTAATGCCATAAAAATTATTTCATATGCATCTGCCTGTGGTATCCTTAATAAATGTTTTCCTGTCAATAAAGTGTCTAATGCTTGAGCAGATATCATTTGATCTGTTGTCAATCCATGTGGTGTGTATTTTAACACACTCAATCCAGCGGCATCCATGCCAACAACAACAATGCGTCCTTTAATTTTGTTTTCATTGAAATTGTTTGAAAATATTTCACTTGCGGACATCTGCACGTATTTTGTAGGGTCAGCATAATGAATATACATTTCTGCATTATGATTTACCGGAATTCCTGCTTTTTTACTAACAAGCACTTCGTCGATACCATGTGCCTTGGCAATTACTTTGATTCTTTTTGATTGATTGAGTATCCTAACATTCTCTAATAGCATACTTGGATAAATTTTATTTGCTATCCTAATAAGCACAGGCATTTTCCTAACAACTGCGTCTGGTTCCGGCGATGTTACATTTACTCCCATACCGGTAACTCCTGCACTTATTTTCTGTGTTGGTGACACTATCCCTGCATATTCATACAACCATGGTTTTACATCACCTTTTTCTATAATTTGTGTAGTGCTTGGCAGTTCAACACCTTTTTGATTTTTAACACTCATTAAAATAACTGCCCGTCCTGATTCTTTTAAGACCGTGGAAAATACTGCGTCTGTGTCTAACAACACTGACCCTAGTTGTTCACGCAACTCATTACTCATTGGCATTGATTTCAAATACTCAACACCGCTCATTCTATCTGGTTCACTGAAAAGAATATTGTAATTTATAAGGATAGCACCTGCATCACCTATCCTGGCGTGAAGCATTGCCATTATGTGCCTTGGCCATGGCCATTGTCCGTATGCCTTAAGATCTTCTTCTGTGATGTTGACCACAGTTACAGAATCACTAATTACATCTCTTGGATGGATTTGTTGAAAGTGGTCCCAAGTTTTGTACCTTAATGTTTTGACCGCATCGTTGTTGTCTATTCTTATTCCCAACAAAACAGCGGCAACAATAATTACCATCCATATGCTTGTAAATATTTTCATTATTTCTTTAACCCAAATGCACTACCGGTCAGTAGAGCACCAAACGCCAAATGGAAAAGTCCACCCATCTGTAAAGTGAATGGTGAGTGGTGTGCTGTCAATTTTTTAAGCAGTTCCATCTGTACCATTGTGTCTTCGATTGCACGTACTTCATCCAAAAACATATGATAGTCAGGACGCATTATTCCAAACCATATTGGCACAATCATAAAATCAAATATACAAATCGCAAGGTAAACAACCAGTGCTGTCCATCTCCATTTCATTCCTGTTTCCATTTTATCTCTCCTGTAGTGCCTGTCCTATGCCGTTGTGGAAAGGCGTTGTTATGTAACTTAACACAGTTCTCTCTCCTGTCAAAACAAATATGTGTACTTGCACACCAGGTACAAGTTTGTACTGCATATCTCCATTTGTAAAAATCTGTGAGTCTAGTGCCAACTCAATTTCATAAAAACTAAATGATTGTCCTTGCACAGCATCCGGTGATATAGAAATAAGTTTTGCATTGATTGGCAAATATGTGAATGCTTCAGAACTTGCCAGTTTAATTTTTGCAGTCTGCCCCACTTCAATATATCCTCTATCTTTGACTTGCAGTTGTCCCTGAACAATCAATTTTTGATCCAAAGGTACAAGTATTGCAAGTGCATCACCCTGTTTGACAACAGACCCTGGATTTTTATATGTCAGTTCCTGTATTCTTCCGTTGATGTTTGCCTTAACATGATATGGTTCATAACCTACACCGGGATTTATCGTAATAATAATATCACCCTTGTTAACTATCGCACCCTGCTTGTAATTCACATTGACTATTTCGCCTGTGACCATTGTGCCTAGTTTTGTTATATTTTTTTCGGGTATGACCAATCCGTTGGCAACTGTTGTGATGTCAACTTTTGCAAAAGACATCCACACGAAGAACACAACAAACAAACTTGTCAATAAAACAAAAAATTTATTGTTTGATGAAGTCAATGATTTCTCCTGTTGCTCTGTCACGTCTTACTATTGCCTCCTTTGCTTTTGCGTATTTGTTTGCACCCTGTAATGCTCTTGCCGCCAGTATGTTTGAACCTATCAATAATCCAACGTCTAGTGTGCCTGCAATAATTTGCGTTCCACCAACTGCAATTATCACTATTGTAAGTAATCCTGTCAAAAATATTTCAAGATTGGCTGTGCTGTCCTGTTGTAGGCTTAGGTTAACTCTTTGCGTAGTCAACAACATCATTATAATCATGAATATTGCTGTTATAATTGCCGCCGTCCAATTGATGTACAGCAGTACTATCAAGAAACTTAACACAAAAGGCCAATCCAATATCCATGCTGTGATACTTGAGTTTGTTGCACTTTTTATTGTAGCACCCGCTATCTCTAATTTTTTAAACTGCTCTCCGGTAATTTGTTGTTGTTTAATTTTTTTTGCATATGCATTTACTAATGGTACAAAAATTCTTTTGTTTAGTGCTTGTATCATGTTGTTCCTGTTTTGCCTAAATGCAAATTCAAAACACAACATTAATATTGCACCTGCCCCTAGGGACAATAAAGTTGCTGTGACACCTGAGGCCAGATATTTGTTTAACACGATTATCACAAACAATGCCGGAGCCAATGCACTTATACCAATAATCAAACTGCTTATTAAGAGCATTATGGCTGTAGGCTTGTCACGAAATAGGTGTCGCAAAAAACTTTTCATTATAACTGTATTTAATGATTATTATTTGATGATTGGATTTACCAAACCAAGAACTTTATGCAGTTGATATCTCGATATCTGCCAATCTAACTGTGCATTCTTATACGCAACTTCACTCATCAAGTGTGCTGTCTTCATACCAAACACAGCCATAATGGGCGAATTACCTGCTTGGAAGTCTGCCAGTGTGAGTTTGTACATCTCGTCATTGATCTCGACTGTACGTTTCAGTGTCTCTAGATTCTTCTCAACCAACACGTAATTGTTCCATGCGTTTTTAAATTGTTCATCTGTGGTTCTCATAAGATCATGATATCTATTGTGTGCCGCGTTTAATCTGTGATGATCCGCACTCGTCATATGTTTGTTCTTGAAGTTGAATATTTTCCAAGTCATTGTGATGTCTGCTCTCCACTCTTCCTTTTGAGCATCGTGTGTATCGTATCCACCACTCAATTCACCGTCCTTCTCTGTGTAGGAAAGTTTACCGTCTATTCTTGGTTTGAATTCTGCCCTATCAAAATTCAATTGCTCTTCTGCAATTATAACGTCTTGTCTTGCAATTTTTAAATTTGTGTTGTTAACAACCTCTGTGCCTTGATGTGGAATTATGCCCAACAAGTCTGCTAGTGGTGTTGGCATTTCAGCAATATTGTGTGGGAAAAATCTCCAAACATTTTGAAATCTCTGTATTGCTGAATCTAATCCTAATCTGCTTGTCATAGATAATGTTTGATACGTTCTGTATTGTTGTTCTATCTGTAGTTGTTCTAATTTAGATCCTTCACCTTTTTTGACTTTTTCTATTGTCATTGCAAGTGTGATCTTTGCATTGGCTTCAATTTTCTTGTTTGCTTCGTGTGTGTTGTATGCTTTCTGTAGATTCAACCAGGCATTGATTGCTTCCATCACAACATCTTCTTTTGTCAGTTCCAATCTGTAGTAGGCCTGTTGTGCAGTTGCCTTTGCCTTGTCTATCATGGCATTTGTCCTACCTGCGTCCCATATCATCTGTGTGATCGTGATACTTTTCTGTATGCCTTGTTTGGAGTCATGTGTGATTGTGTTGTTTGGATATGTACCTTTGGAAGGAGTTCTGTCGTCCTCCCAATTATTACCCACGGAAATTGTAACCTGTGGATAGTATGCAGTGTATTCAGATTTCAATGCTTCAACTGCCGCTTCGTAATCTAATTCTGCCGCTTTTACTTTTTCGTTTTCTACGATTAATCTTGGTAGTAGTTCATGTAGTTGCATCCAATCTATGTTTTGCTCAGCATCCACTTCTGCCCATTCTTTTTCTGTTGCTTGTTCAACTAATTTTTCATCCGCTGTGGCATCTTCTTCAACCTTTGCTATCTCTTCTTTAACTTCTGGCTTCTGTGTGTCCTCAACTGGTGTTTCAGCGAGTTGTTTTTTCTCTACGTGTTCTTCAACTTTTTCTGCAACACTTTTTTCTGGTTGGTCGTCGTGTATTGATTTAATCTTCGATTCAATTTTTTCTTTTTCTTTAAGTTCTTTTTCTACTACTAATTTTTCTACTTTTTTCTCTGTGACGATTACTTCTTGTTCTATCTTTTCTATCTTCTCAATTTTTTCAACTATCTTAGGTGCTTCTTCCACCTTGTCTTTGAATTCTTGTATAGGATTTTCTTTCTTCTCAGGTGCTTCTACAATTATTATATCTAGTCCCTCAACAGGTTTTGATCTTATACGTGCCTGATATCCACCGTTTGGATGAACACAGTTCTCCATTATGTAGGTGTCAGTTTCTTCGAAAGTCTTCCATTCGCAACTTGTGTCTTCTTCCGCAAAGACGGCAATGTTCCAGTTGAGCATTATTCCGATCAATATGTAATGTATGAGTTTCTTCATTATATTACCATATTTATACAACCACGGTTACTTGGTCTGCCGTGCCTGTGTAGTCGTCCAGTTCCCACTCCATTTCGTATGTGCCGTCGTTGTCGGGGTCTAGTTTGAACCTAGTGCCGTCGGTCAGTGTTCTTGAAATGCTGGCACCGTTGGTTATGCCGCTGATGTCTATCTTGTCATTTTGATAATCGAAATCCAGTATCGTGTCGTGTGATCCAGGATCAGATTGCCATAGTTGTGTGTACTTGAATGTGTCTGCTCCGTTGCCTGACCATATCTCGTCAGCACCGTCCTTGCTCCAGAACACATCATCGCCGGCTGTTCCATATATCTTGTCCGCTGAACTTGTG